>Ga0316207_10000047_pt1 | contig 265154 bp, 259 predicted proteins | sample 6weekpyrite_MG_FD_204943 | JGI IMG/M metagenome (GOLD analysis project Ga0316207, IMG submission 204943) | Microbial mat bacterial communities from mineral coupon in-situ incubated in ocean water Damariscotta River, Maine, United States -... | ecosystem: Environmental > Aquatic > Marine >... | reverse complement strand
ACGACCGTCCGATCAGCATTCAGACCGACCGCCAGACCATCAGCCCTGATGGCCGCAGCGTTACCGTCAAGGATCGGGGTTTCAGCAATGTCCTTGACGGGTTGGAGTTCAACACACGCGCCTATGCAGTCTTGGGCGACACCACCGTGGGCTTTGATCTGGACGGCATCGGCCCTGCCATCACGGCCTTCCGCAATTGCCCCGCAGCAAACCTCGCCTGATGACCAATCCGATCAACCCCACCGACGATACGGCCCGCCAATTGGTCCAAGACCTGCTGCACACGGCCCGCTACGGGGCAATCGCCGTCACGCACCCGGACACGCAAACACCCTACGCCGCACGTGTCGCGATGCTGTGGCACGACGGCACACTCCTGACGCTGATCTCGACGCTATCACTGCATACCAAAGCGCTCGCGGTAAACCCCGCCTGCGCCGCCTTGATCGGAGAGCCGGGCGACAAGGGTGATCCCCTCACACATCCGCGTATGACATTGATCTGCACGGCACGCGAAGGCGATAAATCTGCCCATAAATCGGCATGGTTGGCGGCCATCCCAAAGGCACAATTGCACTATGATTTAAGCGACTTCAAGATGCATGAACTGGTGGTCTCAGAGGCGCATCTAAACGGCGGTTTCGGAAAGGCGTTCAACCTGGTCGCGGACGACCTGCGCATCTAATTTGCCGCGCCAGACAACGGTGCCTTCACGCCACGTCCCGCCAAGCAGGACATCTTTTTTCGCAGCATGCGGGAATTGGACCCGCCAGTCACGGAACCTGTCGTTGCTGACAACACGCAAGCCGTGGTCAGTGGCCATGGACAGGATCGACACATCTGCCACGACGCCTTTGCTGACAACGCAGATATGCTCTTGCGGGATCCCCAACAGTGGCACCAGCTTCGCCTCATCATAGTAGTGATCATCAAGGACATAGCCGACGCTTGCATCGAAAAACACAATCGGCGTATAACCCGCGCGCGTCAGGCTACGCAGCACCTGAGAAAGAATTTTGGCCGACGGTTCTGGCCCCCAATGCATCACGTTCGAGCCATCCACGATGATGGCGTTCTTGGGAACTGGAATTTCTGATTTTGGCGGTGCGGAAGGTGTTCTTTGTGGCCGCGTCCGCCGTCTGCGTTTGGGGAAGATGAACCGCCGAAAGAGCAGCAGAAATACGGCCGCGATGCTGATCATTTCAATCAGATCCATATCCTGCATGATCAGCCCTGCGCAAAGAAAAAGGCGAAGGATCAACACCCTTCGCCTGTCTTAATCACCTAAAGGTTGTGGGGAATCAACCCTTGCCCTTCCATGGCACAAGAAATTTTTCGGCCTGACGCATCAGCATATCGATGCTGAACCCAATGATCCCGATCAGGATAATCCCCATCAGAACAATGTCCGTGCTTTGGAACTTCGAGGCCACCATGATCATCATGCCAGCCCCCTTTTCCGCCGCAACCAGTTCAGCCGCGACCACTGTGCCCCAGCACACGCCCATCGCAACGCGCGCACCGGTAAAGATTTCCGGCAAGGAATTCGGGACGATGACATGGCGCATGATCTGCCAGCGGGATGCACCCAGACTATAGGCCGCATGGACCTTGGAAATACGCACGCCGGATACACCGGACCGGGCCGCAATCGCCATGATCCACAAGGCAGCCAGGAACAGCAGGATGATCTTGCCGACCTCACCGATTCCCGCCCAGATGATCACCAGCGGGATCAGGGCCAACGGCGGCACCGGGCGCATGAATTCCACGATCGGGTCAAACCAGCCACGGAACCAATTCGACAGACCCATCGCATACCCCAGCGGAACACCGACCAGCGCACCCAGGGAAAAGCCCACGATCACACGAAACAGCGAATAACCAAGGTGTTCTGCCAGGGTCGAATTCCGATAGCCCACTGTGGCAATTTCACTCAGGCGGCTCCACACGGCTTCGGGCGAAGGCAGCCAGATCGGCTCCATCTGAACGCCGGTCGAAGGGACGATGTTCAGCGTTCCCTTATCCGACATGGCGACACGCCCGAATGCCACATCAACCGATCCACCCGGTGCGATGGGCTCCCCATCCACGGCTGTGATAAATGTCTCTTCGTCGCGCCCCATTTCGTCATTGCGATCAACGCGCAACAGTTCGCTGCGGTAGACCGGGATCGCGATCGCATCATTCTTGGCAATACCGTCACCATCAGCGACTTCAGGCGCGTCAACTTCTTCGCCGGTGGGGTGTACGACAACGGCAACGGTTGCTGTGTCGCTCTCGCCTGCGGGGGTGGTTATTGTGTATTCAAAGCTGCTGGCACCCAGGAAAGGACCCGGCGCATGCAAAAACCCAGGTAACAGTTTGGAGCCGGTAAACGCCCCCCAAAGCACGAAGATCAGCACGACCGATACGACCGACGCGGCTGTGTTTGAGGACACGGCACTTTCATCGCCAAAGGTCACTGTTTTCAGCGACCCATAATCATGTTTCGGCGTCAAAAGGCGTTTCACTCCGCTCCAGATCACCATCATCAAAAGAATGATGACGATGTAGCCAAGGACATAAGGCGCCGCCCGAAACAGCGTGACAAGAACGGCCCAAAGCTCGGACCAGAGATCTGCGAAAAGTTCCATTATGCGTTCTCCGTCCGGCCCATGATTTCTTCCTCCATGTCCCAGATCATGCCGAGGATTTCCTCACGGACCTCTGCAAACTTGGGGTGCTTCTTGACCTCGCGCAGGTCCTGCCCGACGCCCATTTCGGCAAATGGCAGCCGGTATTCGGTGTGGATCCGCCCTGGACGCGGCGCCATGACGATCAGGCGCTCTCCCAGCAGCAATGCTTCCTCAACCGAGTGGGTGATCAGGATGATTGTCTTGCCCGTCTCTTTCCACAGCTTCAGCACCAGACCTTGCATCTTTTCGCGCGTCAGGGCGTCAAGCGCGCCAAGTGGTTCGTCCATCAGGATAACATCGGGTTCGTTTGCCAGGCACCGCGCCAGCGCAACGCGCTGCTGCATGCCACCTGACAATTCATAAACTGCCTTTTCCTTGAAATCCTGCAGGCCCACCACATCAAGCAGGTGGTCGACAATCTGCGCCTTCTCGGCCTTGGGCATCCCTTTCATCGAAGGACCAAAGCCCACGTTTTCGCGCACGCTCATCCATTCAAACAGGGCACCCTGCTGAAAGACCATGCCGCGCTCGGCAGCAGGCCCTGTCACCCGGTGACCATTCAGGTTGATCTGCCCTTCGGTCGGGGCCAGAAAGCCCGCCACGATGTTCAGCAGCGTGGTCTTGCCACAGCCCGATGGGCCCAGAACCGACAGCAATTCGCCGGCCTTGAGATCGATTGATACGTCTTTCAACGCTTGCACCGACGACCCGTTCGGCAAGTCGAACCGCATCGAAAGCTTGTCTATTTGTAAACTTGACATGGCGTATCCCGTTGTTTCCCCTGAAAAGTCTTGCCGCCTGGCAAGGCTTTTCACGAGAAAAGACGGAAAAAATGCCCGGCGCGAGGTCATCCTCGCGCCGGGCGAATAGACTTACATCTTGCTGACAGCCATCAGCGGGCCTGTGTTGACAGCGCCTTCATAGCTGTCCAGCGACGATGGGATCGAGCCGGATTCAACAAAGACGTCAGCCACACCCTTCATAAAGGATGGCGCCGCGCCGCCCAGCCACGCATCAGACAGTTGCGTGTCTACATCCGGGAACACGAATGTTGCCATTGTTTCGGCGGTCGCATCCACGTCCATACCAGCGTCATTGGCAATCACCGGCAGCATTTCATCCACACCGGACCCGTCATTCCAGGCTGCGTTTGCAGCAGCAGTCACTTCAAGGAACTTGGCAACCAGATCAGGGTTCTCTGCAACGAACCCGGCAGGTGCCGAAGTGACGTCAAACACCAGAATGCCCAGCGCTTCCTTTTCGGCACCGGTCAGCAGCACATTGCCGTGCTCTTTCATGCGGCGCAGCGCACCGCCCCAGCCGCAGGACATATCAACCTGGCCTTGTGCCAATGCCGCTGCACCTTCGGCCGGCGCCATGTCAACCACGTCGAGCGACGCAAGATCGACCCCGAAATAGTCCATCTGCCGCAGGAAGCCATAGTGCGCCGCGGTCCCCAGCGGCACAGCCACTTTCTTGCCTGCCAGTTCACCGGCACTGTCAGCATCGATTTCAAGGCCGGATGCGACAACACAGTTGTCATTCTCAGCATAAGACACCGCCACGTCGAGGATCTGAAGATCCTGGCCCGCAGATGCAGCGACCACGAAAGGAGGCACGCCCTGGCTGACCGCGATCTGGACGCCGCCAGATGCCATCGCCGCAGACATCGCTGTCCCGGAATCAAAGCTGACCCAGTTGACCTTGACGCCCATTTCTTCGTCATAAGTGCCGTTGACCTTGGCAAATTGGAATGGCATTGGCCACTCAAGGAAATAGGCGACGGTGATTTCATCGTTGCCGTCAGCCAAGGCCTGCGTGGCCCCGGTCATCAGTGCGAAACCGGCAGCAGCGCCCATAAGTGCGTTCTTGATTGTCATACTTGTTCTCCCATGTTGCGCGCCCTTGATCCAGGTTGACGCATTACTGACGGTTTTCCCGCCTTGATCGTGATAGCTGAGCATGAAAAAGCCTCGCTTTCCAGCCCCATCATACACAGCCGATTGTTTGACACCAAACTGGCGCCTGATTGGCCTCGCGCTTTCCTGAATGCTCAGACAAGCGGCAAGTCGATGCACAGCCAAGGAAATTCATACGCTCAGGTCAATCACGGATATTCAGCCAATCCGCAGAGTCGCAATCACTGCAATTTTGTCTCGTTGAAATAATGCCCATGTTTTTCAGGGCTTTGATGGGCCTATTCCCCTGTTTTCATTGATCTGCACTCTAATTTTGGCTATACTCATGCGGACAAACTGGCCCTATTGAGATCACCATTCCAGAATGCAAACTACGGCAATTCCGGGTGAATGCGGTTTCGGATTCGCACCGCCCTTTCCCGTGCAATGATGGAGCATCTGACATGGACACGCAGACATTCGCAAACGATCCCGAAAACGTGATCGAGGCTGACCGGGCACATGTCTGGCATCACCTGAGCCAGCACAAGCCTTATGAGACGATTGATCCGCGCATCATCGTCGAAGGCAAAGGCCTGCGCGTATGGGACATCACGGGCAAGGAACATATCGATGCTGTCTCTGGCGGCGTCTGGACGGTGAACGTCGGTTACGGTCGCAAGCGCATCGCCGACGCCATTTCCGAAGCTGTCACCAAGATGTGCTTCTTCGGCGGCACCGCAGGCACCATTCCCGGCGCGCAGTTTGCGGAAATGCTGATCGACAAAATGCCCGGACTGGATCGGGTCTATTACACAAACTCCGGATCCGAGGCGAATGAGAAAGCCTTCAAGATGGTCCGCCAGATCAGCCACAAGCATTACGGCGGCAAGAAGCAGAAGATCCTCTATCGCGAGCGTGACTATCACGGCGGCACCATCGCCACGATGTCCGCAGGTGGGCAGGATGAACGCAACGCGCAGTATGGCCCCTTCACGCCCGGTTTTGTCCGCGTGCCGCATTGCCTTGAATACCGCTCGCAGGATGGCTCGGTCGGCGAGGAGTATGCGCAAAAGGCCGCACAGGCGATTGAAGATGTGATCCTTGCCGAAGGTGCCGATACCATTGGCGCGCTCTGCCTGGAGCCGATCACCGCTGGCGGTGGTTTGATCATACCGCCCAAAGGCTATTGGGAGCGCGTGCAGGAAATCTGCAAGAAATACGATATTCTGCTGCATATCGACGAAGTGGTTTGCGGCATCGGGCGCACAGGCACCTGGTTTGGTTATCAGCAGTTCGGCGTGCAGCCCGACATCGTGACGATGGCAAAGGGTGTGGCCTCGGGTTATGCCGCGATTTCCTGCTGTGTCACCACGAACCGCGTATTTGACATGTTCAAGGATGACACCGACCGCATGGGCTATTTCCGCGACATTTCGACCTTTGGCGGCTGCACCGCAGGTCCCGCTGCGGCCATCGAGAACATGAAGATCATTGAAGAAGAGAACCTGCGCGGCAATTCTGTTGCGATGGGTGACCACCTCATGGGCAACCTGCAGGAATTGATGGGCAAGCATCGGTGGATCGGCGATGTCCGCGGTATGGGCCTGTTTGCCGGTGCCGAACTGGTCAAGGATCGCGAGACAAAAGAACCCGTGGATGAAAAGCTCGTTGGGGCCATTGTCGCGGACTGCATGGCGCAGGGCATCATCATCGGGGCCACGAACCGGTCCCTGCCGGGTTACAACAACACGCTGCTGTTTGCCCCGGCTCTGATCGCAACGGCTGACGATCTGGACCAGGTCACAGCCGCCGTTGACGAAGCGATCACCCGCGTATTGGGATAACTCCGGGTCGGTGCGGGGGCATTCGCGCCCTGCACCGACACCTCGTCGGGTGGGTCAAGCGTCCGGGACGTCGTAACAACGGCAAGACTTAAGATGCCAAACACGGCCAAAAAGGCGATTTGCAGCACTTTCATCGGTGGCCTCTCTTTTCGGGACTGACGGTTAAACGTGCGGGAAGCATATTTCCGGCGCGCTGCATTGCGGTTGCTTGGATGAACTGCGTATTGTGCGCGCTTCGGCGGCTTGTGTTCGACGCAATTTAGGTCCAGTCTGATTGCCTAACTAAGGCCAGACCATGTCAATTTCCGTCGAAACCTTCTTCCTTGACCCTTCCGCCGAAGGCACGCTTCAGGCGCGCATTCAGCAGATGGTCGCGCAGGGTATTCTGGCCGGGCGGTTCCGGCCCGGAGAAAGGCTGCCCTCGTCGCGCAAAATGGCAGCTCATCTGGGGGTCAGCCGGATCACTGTGACGCTGGCCTATACAGAGCTTGTCGCTGATGATTACCTGTCCTCGCGCGGACGGTCGGGATTTTTCGTATCGGAAAATGCGCCCGAGCCCCCCGCATTTCCCGCGCAGCGCTTCAACACCGGGACCGTGGACTGGACCCGCACCATTGGCCAGCGGTTCACCCCTGGGCTGAACCTCGACAAACCGGCGGATTGGGCGGATTATCGGTATCCGTTTATCTATGGGCAGACCGACAGATCGCTGTTTGACAGCGCCAACTGGCGGCTTTGCGCGTTGCGCGCACTTGGCATGCGGGACTTCAGTGCGCTGACCTCCGATTACTTTGACGGCGACGACCCGCTGCTGGTGGATTTCCTCGCGCGTCAGACGCTGCCCCGGCGCGGAATTCTGGCCAATTCCGACGAAATCCTTGTGACCATGGGCGCGCAGAATGCGCTCTGGCTGTCGGCGCAGGTCTTGTTGAACCGCCGCCGGCGTGCCGTGGTCGAGGACCCCTGCTATCCCGCCCTGCGCACGATCCTGACCCAATCACGCTGTCAGCTGAGCGTGGTGCCGGTCGATCACGACGGATTGCCCCCCGACGCGCTGCCCGACGACACAGACGTGGTGTTCACGACACCCAGCCATCAATGTCCAACAGCCGCGACGATGCCGCTGGACCGTCGCATGGCGCTGCTGAACAAGGCTGAAGCCGAGGATTTCCTGATCGTTGAAGATGACTACGAGTTTGAAATGTCGTTTTTGAAGGCTCCGTCACCGTCGCTCAAATCACAGGACAAAAACGGGCGCGTCATCTATGTCGGTTCGTTCTCAAAATCGCTCTTTCCGGGGTTGCGTCTTGGCTATCTTGTGGGCCCCGCCCCCTTTATCCGCGAGGCCCGCGCGCTGCGCGCCACCGTGCTGCGCCACCCGCCGGGGCATATCCAGCGCACCGTCAGCTATTATCTGTCACTGGGTCATTATGATGCCCTGGTGCGCCGCATGAGCAAGGCCTATCACGAAAGGCGACAGATCATGGTAGACGCTCTCAATGCGCAGGGCCTGAAAATCGCGGGACAAGGCACCTACGGCGGATCTTCGGTCTGGGTGCAGGCCCCCGATGGCACAGACACCACCGCCCTGGCGGATACGCTCCGCGCCGATAGCGTGCTGATTGAACCGGGCGCGCCATTCTTTGCGGGAGACGCCCCGCCCACCCGCTATCTGCGCCTTGCTTATTCGTCCATCCCGTCCTCCCGGATAACCGAAGGGGTTGAACTCGTCGCTAACGCAGTCCGAAATCGCTGATTTTTGAGACTCAGAGTCTCAAATAAATCTTGCCTGGACTTAGGGACGGTAGACGATTGGACCTAACGCCCCGGGGGCGCAGAAATTAGTGTCGCGACAGCGAAACGAGGGGATTCTGCGCCCCGATTTTCTATGGAATTTTAGGGAAGGACCCACCGCCATGAAGATGACCACAGAAGAAGCATTTGTCAAAACACTCCAGGCGCATGGTATCCGCCACGCTTTTGGGATTATCGGCTCTGCCATGATGCCCATTTCTGATATCTTTCCTTCGGCTGGCATTACATTCTGGGACTGCGCGCATGAAGGCTCTGCGGGGATGATGGCTGATGGCTACACCCGTGCCACCGGCGAGATGTCGATGATGATCGCGCAAAACGGCCCTGGCATCACGAACTTCGTGACTGCCGTGAAAACAGCCTACTGGAACCATACCCCATGCCTGCTGGTGACGCCTCAGGCGGCCAACAAGACGATCGGTCAGGGTGGTTTTCAGGAAATGGAACAGATGAATCTGTTTGCTGACTGCGTGGCCTATCAGGAAGAAGTGCGCGACCCGACCCGCATTTGCGAGGTTCTGGCCCGCGTGATCGCAAAGGCCAAGCGCCTGTCTGGTCCGACGCAGATCAACATCCCGCGTGATTTCTGGACTCAGGTGGTCGATGTCGACATTCCTGAACCTGTCGAATTTGAAAGCAGCCCCGGCGGCGAAAGCTCGATCGCGAAAGCCGCCGAACTGCTGTCCACTGCAAAATTCCCGGTGATCCTGAACGGGGCTGGAGTGGTTCTGGCCGAAGGCGGCATCGCCGCTTCCAAACTGCTGGCAGAGACATTGGACGCGCCTGTGTGCGTCGGCTACCAGCACAATGATGCCTTCCCCGGCAACCACCCGCTTTTCGCGGGCCCGCTGGGCTATAACGGCTCCAAGGCCGGGATGGAGCTGATCAGCAAGGCTGACGTGGTTCTGGCCCTGGGCACACGGCTGAACCCATTCTCCACGCTGCCCGGCTATGGTATCGACTATTGGCCAACAGACGCGAAGGTCATCCAGGTCGATATCAACCCCGATCGCATTGGCCTGACCAAAAAGGTCACCGTGGGTATTGTCGGCGACGCCGCCAAGGTGGCGAAGGGCATCACGGCCGCCCTGGCTGAAAACGCCGGTGACGCCGGTCGGCAAGACCGCAAGGCGATGATCGCGCAGACCAAATCCGCCTGGGCGCAAGAGCTGTCGTCGCTGGATCACGAAGAGGATGATCCCGGCACCACCTGGAACGAGCGCGCGCGTCAGGCCCGCCCGGACTGGATGTCGCCGCGTCAGGCGTGGCGTGCTATTCAGTCGGCTATGCCAGAGAATGCAATCATCTCCTCTGACATTGGCAACAACTGCGCAATCGGGAATGCCTATCCAAGCTTCCTGACAGGTCGGAAATATCTGGCGCCGGGCCTCTTTGGTCCTTGCGGCTATGGCCTGCCATCCATCGTGGGTGCGAAAATCGGCCAGCCGGATGTCCCTGTGATCGGATTTGCGGGCGACGGCGCTTTCGGGATCGCCGTAAACGAATTGACGGCGATTGGTCGGGAAGAATGGCCGGCGATCACCCAGATCGTTTTCCGCAACTACCAATGGGGTGCGGAAAAGCGGAATTCGACGCTGTGGTTTGACGACAACTTTGTCGGGACCGAGCTGGACATGAAGGTGTCCTATGCCGGCATCGCGCAAGCCTGCGGCCTGATCGGCGTGCAAACCAGGACGATGGACGAGCTGACCGAAGTCCTGAACACGGCGATCAAGGATCAGATGGAAAACAACAAGACCACGCTGATCGAAGTAATCCTCAATCAGGAGTTGGGAGAGCCGTTCCGCCGTGACGCTATGAAGAAGCCCGTCAAAGTGGCTGGCATCAGCGCATCCGACATGGCAGCCGGGTAATCTTGCCCTTCGATCTTGGCCCCGGCACTGCGGCGGCCCTCGCCATTGCATTGCTGGGGGCCGCTTTCGTGCGGGGCTATTCGGGTTTTGGGTTTTCGGCGATTTTCATCGCCTTTGCCGCCCTTCTGACAAATCCGCTTCCTCTTATCCCTGTGGTCTTTGCATGCGAAATGTTGATGACAGTCTTTCAGGCCCGCGAAATTCGCGGCCATGTGGACTGGCGGCGGGTTTTGTGGATGCTGGCAGGGGCGGCAATTGCGCTGCCGTTTTCGGTCTCTGTGATGCTGTCCGTGGGCGAGGACACGGCGCGTGTGGTGATCTCGGCCATCATTCTGGTGATGTCCTTGATCCTTTTGACCGGCTGGACCCTGCAACGGCGCATCGGAATGTTGGGGCATGGAAGCGTCGGCATCGTGTCGGGCGCCTGCAACAGCGCCGGGATCGGCGGTTTGCCTGTGGCCGCTTTCATGTCGGCCCAACCGATGCAGGCAGCCGTTTTCCGCGCAACGATGATCGTCTATCTGACAGGGCTGGACCTGATTACCTTGCCTCTGCTTTGGGCTGGCGGGTTGGTGACCCGGGACACCGGCGTCGGGGTGGTCATGGCGTTTCCGCTTCTGGGCCTTGGTGTCTGGCTGGGCGGGCGGCAATTTCTCTCCGCTTCCCCTTCGACATTCCGGCGCTTTGCGGTGATGCTGCTACTGGCGTTGTCCGTTCTGGGACTGCTGCGCGTATTTTTAAGGACATGACATGACCTCACCCTTTCTATCCACCCGCGAGGCCGTCGCCCCCGCTGACCTGATCGCCCGCGCTCAGCAGTTTGGCGCGCCGCGCGTGGCCATTGCCCGGGCCGGATCACCCTTGCCGATGGAAGCGGCAGAGGATGCAACGAAGGCCGGGATCATGCGGCCCGTATTCGTGGGCGAGGCAGATATGATCCACGCCGAAGCCGCAAAGCTGGATTGGGATATTTCGGGCTATGCACTGCACGATACGACCGGCGAAGAAGAGGCGGGACGCACAGCAGCAGCCCTATGCGGAGCCGGAGAAGCTGATGTCCTGATGAAAGGGCAGTTGCACACGGATGTTTTCATGAAATCCGCCGTCAGTCGCGCAGCGGGGTTGCGGACCGGACAGCGGTTCGTGCATATTTTTCACATTTCGCACCCAGACGGCGGCAGGCCAATCCTGATTTCGGACGCCGCCGTGAACGTGGCCCCCGATCTGGCAACCCGCCAGTCATCAATCGTCGAGGTCAAGACCCTGCTCAACAAGCTGGGCAATGATCGCCCCAAGATAGCGATCCTGTCCGCAACCGAAAGCGCGATCCCGTCGGTTCCTTCATCAATTGAGGGCAAAGAGCTTGCCGATTGGGCGCGCGCCGAAGTGGCTGGCATCGATGTATCCGGCCCGCTTGCCTTTGATCTGATCATGTCACCCGCTGCGGTGGCGACCAAGAAGCTGACCGATGATCCTGTTGCGGGCCAGGCGGACGCCATCATTGTCCCCGATATCGTGTCGGGAAATGCACTGTTCAAAGCCTTCGTCTACCTGACGGGGGGCTGTGCCGCGGGCGTAGTCACCGGGGCCAAGGTGCCGATCCTGCTGACCTCGCGCGCTGACCCGCCTGCAGCGCGGATGGCCTCTGCGGCATTGGCGGCGATCAGCTGCGGGTTGGCGAAGTGAGACTTCGGGCGCGCATCAACGTGGAGTTCCCGGGTCAAGCCCGGGACCTCGTGCAGGCAGCAAGACAATGATCCTCGTGCTCAACGCCGGCTCCTCCTCGCTCAAGATCGAGGTGTTTGATGAGGGTCTTGGATCCATCCTTTCAGGCCGCGTGACAAACCTCGGAACGACGGGCGAATTGCGGCTAGGCGGCAGGATCAATGCCGTTGAAACACGCGATCATGCCGACGCATTGCAATTGATGCTGTCGGCTCTCACCGAGGCGGGCTATCCACTTTCCGCCTTTGCGGCCGCAGCCCACCGGGTCGTGCATGGCGGGACCATCCTGACCCAGCCCGCCCGGCTGACCCCCACGGCAATCGCTGCCATCGAAAGCGTTGTTCCGCTTGCCCCGCTGCATAACCCCAACAATCTGGCGGGCATCTATGCGCTGCAAAGACTGGCGCCTGACCTGCCGCAGTATTGCAGTTTCGGAACCGCTTTTCATGCCACCAACCCCGAGGTGGCCACCCGCTATGCCATCCCGCAAACGCACCACGATGCGGGCATCCGCCGCTATGGGTTCCACGGACTGTCCTATGCCAATATGGTCGCGGATTTTGCCGATGCGCTGCCTCAGCATCTGCTCGCATTCCATCTGGGCAACGGGGCCAGCCTTTGCGCAATCTTCAACGGCAAATCCATTGCGACCTCAATGGGGTATTCACCCCTGTCTGGCCTGACGATGGGCACACGTTCGGGCGATATCGACGGCGCGGCGGTCCTGCGGATGTCGAAATCCCTGGGCGAAGATGAAACTGACCGGATGCTCAACAAGAATTCCGGTCTGCAAGCGCTGGCTGGCGACAACAACATGAAAACGCTGCTGGAACGCCAGGACGACGCAGCCAAATTCGCCGTGGAGCATTTCTGCTATTGGGCGGCGCGCCATGCCGGCTCTGCAATTGTCGCGATGGGGGGGCTTGATGCCGTCGCCTTTACCGGCGGGATCGGTGAAAATGCAACGCACATCCAGACCCGGATCATGCAGTTGCTTGCCTGTTTTGGGGATGTGCCGGTCCATGTTGTCATTGCCGACGAAGAAAAACAGATTGCCCGCGACGCGCTGGCGCTGATCGCAGAGGGACGGTGAATGTTCGACGGCCTTCTCAATAGCGTTGATCTGACGGCGCAGGACTTTATCTGGCTGACCGTCATTGTTGTCTTGGCAGGCATCGTGCGCGGGTTTTCAGGCTTCGCGCTGTCGGCAATGATCATGGCAACTGCCGTCGTGATCCTGCCCCCCGTCGCACTGATCCCGATGTTGTGGTGGCTTGAGCTGAGCGCATCGTTGCTGATGCTCAGGGGCGGCTGGGCGGATGCAGATCGTGGCACGGCGATTGGCCTGGTGATCGGGTCTACGGCGGGCTGGCCCATTGGGCTGTGGCTGACGGTGACACTTGCTGTTGAGACCTCCAAACAGGTCGCACTGGCAATCATTGTGGCGCTGGCTATCTTACTGCTAAGCAAGGTGAAATTGCCTTTTCTTGCCACCAAGCCTGGACTTTACGGCGCCGGGATCATGGCAGGCATCGTCAGTGGCCTTGCCCATGTCGGCGGGATGGTCGTAGCGCTTTATGTATTGTCCAGCGACGCCCCCGCACGCCAGATGCGTGGATCGCTTGTTCTTTTCCTGTTTCTGGGATCGATCACATCAATGATCGCGCTGCTGGCCTTTGGCGTGATGGATTTTTCCGGCATCGCCCGGGGACTTGTTTTTGCGCCTCCGACCTTGTTTGGTGTCACCATGGGGCAAAAGCTCTTCACGCCTGCGCTCGCGCAATATTATCGGCCCTTCTGCCTGGCGCTTCTGGGCGTATTGGCTGGTGCAGGCCTGATCCGCACTCAACTCGCTTGAAAGGTATCTCCATGTCACTCGATCAGCCGCAACTTGATACGTCGCCCAGGGTTTCAGACGGGGTTCGCAAGACCACCTGCTACATGTGTGCCTGCCGCTGTGGGATCAATGTGCATATGAAAGACGGCAAGGTTGCCTATATCGAGGGCAACAAGGACCATCCTGTCAATCAGGGTGTGCTTTGTGCCAAAGGGTCAGCCGGGATCATGCAGCACAACGCTCCGTCACGATTGCGAGCCCCTTTGAAGCGAGTGGGCGAGCGTGGATCAGGCGAGTTCGAGGAGATTTCCTGGGAAGAGGCTCTGACGCTGGCCACCGATTGGCTGGCCCCGATCCGCGAAAAGCACCCTGAAAAGCTGGCCTTCTTCACAGGCCGCGACCAGTCGCAATCCTTCACCAGCTTCTGGGCGCAGGGTTTCGGCACCCCCAATTACGCCGCACATGGTGGGTTCTGCTCGGTGAACATGGCCGCCGCTGGCATCTACACTATGGGCGGTGCGTTCTGGGAATTCGGCCAGCCTGACTGGGATCACACAAAGCTGTTCATGTTGTTCGGCGTCGCCGAGGACCACGACAGCAACCCCATCAAGATGGGCATCGGCAAGATCAAAAAGCGTGGCGCGCGCATGATCGGCGTGAACCCGATCCGCACGGGCTATAACGCGGTTGCAGATGATTGGGTCGGCATCACGCCGGGGACCGACGGCCTTTTTATCCTCGCGATGGTCCATTGCCTGATGAAGGCAGGCAAGATCGATCTGGACTATCTGGCGCGGTTTACCAATGCTTCCGTCCTGGTCAACGAAGACCCAAAGTCAGAACAATTCGGCCTGTTCCTGCGCGACGAAGATGGGCAACCGCAAGTCATCGACCGGCGCACCGGCCAGCTTGCACCCTGGAACGGGGCCGGAGTGGAGCCTGATCTGGCAGCCACCCACCGCGCCCGGGGTGTCACCCACCGCCCCGTATTCCACCAGATGGCGGACCGCTATCTGTCCGATGAATACAGCCCCGAAGCCGTGGCCGAACGTTGCGGCATCCCGGCCCAGCGGATCCGCGCGCTTGCGGCTGACCTTGCCCGCGTCGCCTTTGACGAAGCGATCGAGCTGGATCGCCCCTGGACTGATTTCCGCGGCAAGACCCACGCCAAGATGATCGGTCGTCCGGTTTCTTTCCATGCCATGCGCGGGATTTCAGCGCACTCCAACGGATTTCAGACCTGCCGCGCGCTGCATGTGCTGCAAATCATCCTTGGATCGGTCGAGGTGCCCGGCGGCATGCGTTTCAAGCCGCCCTACCCCAAGCCCGCCACAGCGCACCCCAAGCCGCACGGCAAGGTCACACCCGGGGCCGCACTTGATGGTCCGCATTTGGGCTACACGCACGGACCAGAGGACCTGCTGCTTGACGCGCAGGGCAACCCGACCCGGATCGACAAGGCCTATTCCTGGGAAAACCCGATGTCGGCCCACGGGCTGATGCATATGGTTATCTCCAACGCGCATGCAGGCGTGCCATACAAGATCGATACGCTGTTCATGTATATGGCAAATATGTCGTGGAATTCGTCAATGAACGTCGGCGGCGTCCACAAGATGCTGACCGACAAAGACGCAAACGGCGACTACGTGATCCCGAATATCATCTATTCCGATGCGTACAGCTCTGAGATGGTGGCCTATGCCGACCTGATCCTGCCCGACACCACCTATCTGGAGAGGCACGACTGCATCTCACTGCTGGACCGTCCGATCTGCGAAGCCGACGGTGTCGCGGATGCGATCCGCTGGCCAGTGGTCGAACCCGACCGCGATGTGCGCGGCTTCCAGTCAGTCCTTTGCGCGTTGGGCGCACGGCTGGGCCTGCCGGGTTTCGTGAACGAAGATGGCAGCCAGAAATACGCCGACTACGCCGACTATATCACCAACCATATCCGGCGCCCCGGCGTCGGCCCGCTGGCGGGTTTCCGCAAAGGCGAGGATGGCCCGCAGGGCGGACGCGGTGATGTGAACCCGGACCAGATCCAGAACTACATCGACAATGGCGGTTTCTGGCTCGAGCACGTCCCTGAAAATGCGGCCTACTACAAACCCTTCAGCATGGATTATCAGGACTGGGCAGTGAAGATGGGCTTTTATGATGCCGTCCAGCCCTACATCTTCCAGCTCTACGTTGAACCCATGCGCAAGTTCCAGGCCGCCGCCGAGGGTATCGGTGAAAGACAACCGCCCGACCACCTGCGCGAGCGGCTGAAGCTGACAATGGATCCGCTGCCGATCTGGTATGGTCCGCTGGAAGACGACCAGGTTGACCTGGACGAATACCCCATCCACGCGCTCACCCAGCGCCCGATGGCGATGTATCACTCATGGGGCACTCAAAACGCATGGCTGCGGCAAATCCACGGCCATAACCCGCTTTATGTGCCAACAAAAATCTGGGAGGCGCAGGGCTTTCAGGATGGTGACTGGGCCAGGGTTTCGTCCGTCCACGGCGAAATCGTCGTCCCGGTCGCACATCAGGCATCGCTGAACGCCAACACCGTCTGGACATGGAACGCCATCGGCAAACGTAAAGGCGCCTGGGCGCTGGATGAAAAGGCGACCGAGGCGACCAGGGGCTTCCTGCTCAACCACCTGATCCACGAGTTGCTTCCGCCCAAGGGCGACGGGCTGCGCTGGGCCAACTCCGACCCGATCACCGGACAGGCCGCATGGTTCGATTTGCGGGTCAAGATCGAGAAGTCGGACGTGCCCAACGAGGCGCAGCCCGTGATGCCCGCAATCAAATCACCGGTCGGTAAAGGCCCTGACGCATTGGCATGGAAGGTCGGCGAATGACAAACCGGCAGGTCCTCTTCATCATCGCCGCATTTCTGACGGTCACGGTCGGCAGTTTCATCTGGTACGTCACGACATGGGATAACCGGCAAGCCAGCGCGCCAGCTCCCATCTTCATCTTGGCCCAAAAACTCCCGCCGGAGGCACCGGCACTTGCTACAGGGACAGCACTATGACCCAACTCCCCCCCCCATCGACCAAGAAGCTTGGCCTCGTGATCGACCTTGACACATGCGTGGGTTGTCACGCCTGCGTTGTGTCCTGCAAAGGCTGGAACACCGAAAACTACGGCGCGCCCTTGTCGGACCAGCAGGCCTATGGGGCCAACCCATCCGGCACCTTCCTCAACCGGGTGCATTCCTATGAAGTGCAGCCTGCGCAGGGCGAAGCCCAGTTGATCCACTTTCCCAAATCCTGCCTGCACTGCGAGGACGCGCCTTGTGTCACGGTCTGCCCCACCGGGGCCAGCTACAAACGCGCCGAAGACGGGATCGTGCTGGTCAACGAAAGCGATTGCATCGGCTGCGGGCTTTGCGCCTGGGCCTGTCCTTACGGCGCGCGCGAGTTGGACGCCAAAGAAGGGGTGATGAAGAAATGCACCCTCTGCGTGGATCGCATCTACAACGAAAACCTGCCCCAGGAAGACCGCCAACCTGCCTGCGTGCGCACCTGCCCTGCCGGTGCGCGGCACTTTGGTGATCTCGGTGACGCAGAAAGCAGCGTTTCCATACTGGTCGCCGAGCGTGGCGGCTTCGACCTGATGCCAGAGCAAGGCACCAAGCCGGTCAACAAATACCTGCCACCACGTCCCAAGGACGAAATGCCGGAATTCGACGTGCTCGCCCCCTATCTTGAGCCTGTCGCCAGCGATGGCAAAGGCTTCGTCGGCTGGCTGGACAAGGCCCTGTCATCCCTGCCCGGAGGAACAGAATAATGCATCCCGCAAGCTCCGTCATCATTTTCAACACTTTCTCTGGCCTCGGTTTCGGGCTGCTCTTCTGGCTTGGCCTCGGTGCCGTCGTGCCGACGGGCATTGGCGCATTCATCTGGTTTGCCATCGCCTATCTCCTGGCAGTCGGCGGTCTGATTGCCTCGACCTTCCACCTTGGTCACCCTGAGCGCGCCATCAAAGCGTTCAGCCAATGGAAAACCAGCTGGCTCAGCCGCGAAGGCGTCTGCGCTGTCTTTGCGCTGGTCGTTATGGCGATTTATGGCGCAGGGTTGGTCTTTGCCGGGACCCGGCTTGGTTTCATCGGTGTCATAGGGGGGCTCGCCTCTCTTGGCGTCGTGTTCACCACCGCGATGATCTACACCCAGATGCAGACTGTCCCGCGCTGGCGGCACTGGACGACGCCTGCGATGTATCTGCTTTTGTCCATCAGCGGCGGGGCGCTGCTGTCAGGGCAGATCCGGACTGCGGCAGTTTTGCTGATCCTTGCGGGGGTCGTGCAAATCTACGCCTGGGGTACGGGCGACACCCGCTTTGAGGCGGCAGGCACCACCATGGGAACCGCGACCGGCCTTGGCCATATCGGCAATGTCCGCGCGTTTGAGCCGCCGCACACGGGCACCAATTATCTGATGCGGGAATTCATCCATCAGGTGGGGCGCAAACATGCCGACCAGCTGCGGATCATCACCATCGGGCTGGCGTTCATCCTGCCCGTCATTTTGCTGCTTTTTCCATTCAGTCACATCTTCGCAATCTTGGCAGTCCTCAGCCATATCGCAGGTGTACTGACGCTGCGCTGGCTGTTCTTTGCCCAGGCTGAGCATGTGGTTGGCCTGTATTACGGAAAACGGTGACGCCCGGGATTGCCCCGCAGTTGTCAGGTCCGGATACGTTGTTCGGTTTCAGCGTCAAACAGGAAAATCCGGCTCGGCTCAATTCTGATCCCCACCTTGGCCCCGGCCGGGGTGCGCTCATCGCCGCGCTCTTCAACCACGATCCGCTCGCCCGTCTCGCTCGTGAGATAGGCGAAAGACACGCCGCCAAGGCTTTCGGTCAGTTCCACCGTATGCGTGTTGCCCGTGGGGTCAATCACGATGTGTTCGGGGCGGGCGCCAACGCTGACGATCTTGCCTTCGTAAGCGGTGCTGACGAGGCTATCAAACTGTGCGCCAAGACCCGGCGCATCCACACCGCCTCCCTTGACTGTCCCATTGACGAAATTCATCGCCGGTGATCCGATGAAACCCGCCACAAATTTGTTGTCCGGGTCACGGTAAAGGTCCATCGGAGCGCCGACCTGCTCGATCACGCCCAAACGCAGTACAACGATCTTGTCGGCTAACGTCATCGCCTCGACCTGATCGTGGGTGACATAAATCATCGTCGCACCGATTTCCTTGTGCAGGCGCGCGATCTCGACCCGCATTTCCACGCGCAATTCTGCATCGAGGTTGGACAGTGGCTCGTCAAACAGGAACACTTCTGGTCCACGCACAATCGCCCGACCGATCGAGACCCGTTGGCGCTGGCCACCGGACAAGGCGGCAGGTTTGCGATCCAGATAAGGCTCCAGCTTCAGGATCCGGGTTGCCTCGGCAACCTTGCTTTCAATCTCTGCCCTGGGATAGCCATTCATCTTCAGGCCAAACCCCATGTTATCCTTCACAGTCATATGCGGATAAAGCGCGTAGGTCTGGAACACCATCGCCACGCCACGTTCTGACGGGTCCATCCGGGTCACTTCGCGGTCGCCGATGTGCATTGAACCTTCCGTGGTCTCCTCCAGCCCCGCGATCATCCGCAACAGAGTGGACTTGCCGCACCCCGATGGTCCGACAAAGACACAGAATTCACCATCGGCAATTTCCAGATCAACGCCGTGGATGACCTGCACGTCGCCGTAGCGCTTGATGACCTTGTTCAGCGTAACACCTGACATGGCTTAATTCCCCGTTGTTTCTTTTGTGTGATAATCTGGAAAGCTCCAGTTCTGGGCATCCCGTGTAATCTTCTCTGCCGTCTCCTTGAGGATCGGAACATAGGCTTCCAACCCTGCCAGATTGGTCCGACCGGTCGTACTGGTCACTGACAAGGCCCCCAGCACGCGGCCGTTTTCGGTCAGAATGGGCATCGCCACGCAAATAATGCCAGGCTCGTGTTCTTCACGGTCAAAGCCGTAGCCATTCTGGCGAATATCGCTCAGCTCTGCGCGCAGCAAATCGGCGGAGGCCAGCGTTTGCGCCGTGAAAATGTGAAACGACTGCTGTTCAATCACGGTTTCGGCAATGTCATCATCCAGAAACGCCAGCATGACCTTGCCCACACCCGTGCAATAGGCCGGACCGATCTTGCCAGCCTGGCTGTACATCTCGACCGGCTGGCCGGCATTGCGCTTGTCGATATAAAGAACCTGCGCATTGTCCAGTTGCGCCAGATGGACCGTTTCGCCAACGGCTTTACTGAGCGCATCAATATGAGGGCGCGCGACGGGGGCCAATGTCGATTGCTCCCAGGCGGCATGCGCCAACCGCACCAGCCGGATACCGGGGCTATAGGTCTGACGCTCGGGATCAAATGCCAGCATCTGCTGATTCGTCAGCGTTTGCACAAAACGATACAGGGTCGGCTTTGGGAAAGAGGAACCGGCAAGAAGCTCACGAAAGCGCACAGGCCGCCCAAAGGCCGCGACCTGATCGAGCACCTCAAGTGCCTTGCCGACTGTGCCGTCACCCGTCACACGTCCCATCTGTCCTCCCTCGTCTCAATCAGGCTTTTCACACCGGTCTCCTCACCGATGCCGCTTTGAGATGTTGACAAGGCTAGCCTGTTTGCGGTTTAGTATCAATATCCAAAACACAGTTTCAAATAATGAAACTAGTTTTACACACGGAAGCATACTGGGAGGAAACCATGCATTCCATTTTGAAAACGTCGCTCGCGGCGTTGGTCGCAGTTGGCGTTACCGCGTCATCTGCTGCTGCAGACGCCAACGCATTGTCCGGCGAACTCAACATCATCTCTGACATGTCCAACCCTGCGCCGCGCGCTGTGATGGAAGGCATGGTCGAGGACTTCAGCGCCCTGTACCCTGACCTTGAGGTCAACCTGACGATCGTTGATCGCGAAGCCTGGAAGACACAAATCCGCAACGCATTGGGCGCAAACCCCCCGGACGTCGTGAACTGGTATGCTGCAAACCGCATGCGCCCTTACGTCGATGCCGGGCTTTTTGCAGATATCTCGGATCTGTGGGCTGAACCTGCCTTTGACGCGCTGGCATCCACCAAAGGCGCCATGACGCTCGACGGCGCCCAATGGGGCGTGCCTTACACATACTATCAGTGGGGCGTCTACTACCGCAAAGACATCTTCGATCAGTATGGCCTGAGCGAGCCTGCCACTTGGGAAGAAGAAAAGGCCAACTGCCAGACCCTGCTGGACAATGGCGTCAAGTGCTACACCATCGGGACCAAGTTCCTGTGGACCGCAGGTGGCTGGTTTGACTACATCAACTCGCGCACCAACGGCTATGACTTCCACATGGCACTCGCCCGCGGCGAGATCGAATGGACAGACGACCGCGTCCGTCAGACTTTCGCCAACTGGCGCGAGCTGATCGACATGGGCGCATTCATTGAAGACCACCAGACCTACAGCTGGCAGGAAGCCCTGCCGTTCATGGTCAACGGCGAAGCTGCAGCCTATCTGATGGGTAACTTCTCTGTTGCGGCGTTCCGCGATGGTGGCCTGACCGATGACCAGCTGGACTTCTACCAGTTCCCCGTCATCAACCCGGATGTTGATTATGCAGAAGATGCGCCGACGGATACGTTCCACATCGCATCCGGTGCCCAGAACATGGAAGCCGCAAAAGAGTTCTTGCGCTTTGTGACGTCAGCAGAGGTGCAGACCGAAATCAACAGCGGTTCCGGCCTTGGCCAGTTGCCGGTGAACGCGAATGCATCCATCGACGACGACAAGTTCCTGGCACAGGGCTTTGACATGCTGTCGGGCAATGCCGGTGGCGGCATCATGCAGTTCTTTGACCGCGACTTTGATGCGGAAATGGCATCTGTGGGCATGGAAGGCTTGCAGGAATTCATGGTGTTTCCGGACAATCTGGACGACATCCTGATGCGCCTGGAAGAAACACGTCAGCGTATCTACAACTAAATGTAGCGCGGGTTTTACCCACCCTACGGCACCCACCCTCACGTAGGGTGGGTGCAATCCACCAACCCATCTGCAAGCCCCGCCTTTGGTCTTTCACATGTGTTGACCCAGCAGGAGAAACGCCATGTCGGTGACCCCGGCCGTTCCAGGCACCCACGCCAGCCGACCGCAACGCGGCTGGTATAAGCGCAACGAAATTGCGATCACCCCGTGGCTTTTCCTGCTTCCCGCGATGATCTTTTTTGCGGTCTACGTTATCATTCCCATCGGCCAATCCTTCTGGATCTCGCTGCATGAATGGGACGGTCTGGGCGAAAAGACCTGGGTTGGCACGGCCAATTATGAGCGCCTGCTGGGCTGGGGCGAACAGAACATGGACCGCAAGTTTCAGGTCTCATTCTGGAACAACCTCAAGTGGCTGGTCCTTTATCTGCTGGCGATCCCTGCTGGCCTGTTTATCGCACTGTTTCTAAACCAGACAGTCACCGGCATCCGCTTTTACAAGTCGATGTTCTTTTTCCCCTTTGTCATCAGTCAGGTTGTTGTTGGCCTGGTTTTCAGCTGGTTCTACCTGCCACGCGAAGGCCTGTTGAATGCGATCCTTGGGCTTTTCGGCGCGGGTCCGATCAATGTGCTGGGCGATCCGACGCTGGCCACCTATGGCATCATCGCCGCCGGTCTCTGGCCACAGACCGCCTATTGCATGATCCTTTATCTGACAGGGCTGAACGCGGTTGACCCCGAACAGGTTGAGGCCGCGCGCCTGGACGGCGCCAAAGGCCACAAGATGCTGTGGTACGTCATCCTGCCGCAGCTCAAGCCGGCGACATTCATCGCCTTCGTCGTAACCATTATCGGCGCGCTGCGGTCCTTTGACCTCATCAGCGTGATGACAAATGGTGGCCCCTTCGGGTCAACCCGCGTGTTGTCGTTCTATATGTTCGAAGAATCCCTGTCAGAGTTCGGGTTCCGCATGGGCTATGGCGCCGCCATCGCGGTGGTGCTGTTCTTCATCATGCTGGGGTTCATCACTTACTTCCTTTATTCCATGTACCGTGACGAAAAGGGAGCGCACTGATGTTTCCAACTCCCCTCGAAAAGACCTCGCGGTCCTGGCAGATTTCCTATCAGGTCCTGCTGCCGATCATGCTGATCATCTGGCTTTTGCCACTGATCGCCGTGGCCAATTTCTCGATCAAGCCGGAAGCGGATTTCGTCAACGGCAACTACTGGGGCCTCCCCAGCAGCATTGACGCGCTGTCGAACTACGGCAAGGTCTTCTTTGAATCGAACATGCCACGCTACCTGTGGAATTCGCTGTTCATCACTATCCCGACGGTGATCGGCGCTGTCGCCTTGTCCTGCATGGCCGGCTTCGCATTGGGCGTTTACAAGTTCAAAGGCAACCTGCTGATCTTTTTCATCTTCATTGCCGGCAACTTTGTGCCGTTCCAGATCCTCATGGTGCCGGTCCGTGACCTGACAGTCAGCCTGAACCTTTATGACACCAAGCTGGGTCTGGTGCTGTTTCACATCGCCTTCCAGACCGGGTTCTGCACGCTTTTCATGCGCAACTTCATCCGCGCCCTGCCCTTCCCGCTGATCGAGGCGGCAAGGGTAGAGGGCATCGCCGAATGGCGGATCTTCCTTTACGTGGTCCTGCCTCTGATGAAGCCCGCACTGGCGGCCCTTGCGGTGCTGATCTTTACCTTCATCTGGAATGATTATTTCTGGGCCGTCGTCCTGACACAGGGACCCGATGCACAGCCCGTCACCGCCGGGATCACCGAGTTCAACTCGCAGTTCCGCGCGGCCTATAACCTGATGAGCGCGGGATCAATCGTGGCGGCCCTGCCACCGGTTGCGATGTTCTTTTTGATGCAGAAACACTTTATCGCGGGTCTCACCCTCGGAGCTGTAAAGTAAGCGACTATGAACCGAACCTATCGTATCGACGATGGCCGCCAGACCCTCGTGCTGGCGGCCCGCAATGACCGTCTACCAGAGGTCGTCTATTGGGGCGCGCGCCTGCCCGCCGAAGAAAACCTTGATACGCTTCACGCGGCACATGCCATCGACGTGACTGGCGGGATGCTGGACGAAAACCCCGATCTGTCAATCTGTCCCGAAGCCACCCGCAGCTTTCCCGGCCAACCCGGGCTAATCCTGCGTGACAGCGACGGCACGCCGTTGCTGCCAAAGTTTTGCTTTGAAAGCGTTGCGCAGAATGGCACTTTGGAGCTGGTCTATGCCGACGCGGACAACGGGCTGACCCTGACCGTCAGCTTTGTCAGCGACCCTGATACCCATGTCATCACCTGCCAGACAACGCTTGACGCCACGCGCCCTGTGCATCTGCACTGGCTCGCCGCCCCTGTCCTGCCCGGCCCTCAGCAATCAGATGAGATGATCGATGTGTCGGGCCGCTGGTGTGGTGAATTTCAACTCTCGCGTACCGCCTGGGCCCCCGGCATGCGGTATCGCGAAAACCGGACGGGCCGCACCGGGCACGAACATTTCCCCGGTCTGATCGTGCCATGTCGCGGTGCCACAAACACCCGGGGCGAAGCCTACGCATTCCATTACGGCTGGTCGGGCGGTCACAGGATGATCGCCGAAGAATTGCAGGACGGTCGCCGCCAGATCCAATGGGGCCACGCCGCCCGAATGGAGCCCGAACCCGCAACCCAGTTCAAGACTGCCCCACTTTACATCGTATACTCCGGCACCGGCCTGAACGGCTGCGCTGTGGCCTTCCAACGCCATCTGCGCGACCGCATCGTGACCTGGCCCAAGCCGAACGCCCCGCGCCCGGTGCATTACAACTGCTGGGAAGCGGTCTATTTCGACCACAAACTGCCCGTCCTGCAGGACATCGCCGATCAGGCGGCCGATCTGGGAGCCGAGCGTTTCGTCCTTGACGACGGCTGGTTTGGCAATCGCGACGATGACACGCGCAGCCTGTCAGACTGGACCGTGGACCCGCGCAAATACCCCGACGGCCTGCACCCGCTGATCGAACACGTCCATGGCCTCGGCATGACATTCGGCATCTGGTTCGAACCCGAGATGATCAACGAAGACAGCGACATCCATCGCGCCCATCCTGACTGGGTGCTGGGCAGCGAAGATCAGACGCTGGGTCGCCAGCAAAAGGCACTGAACATGGCGCTGCCTGCGGTGCGCGACTATCTTTATGACCGCATGTCAGCGATCCTGCGCGACCATCACATCGATTATATCAAATGGGATCACAACCGCGTGCTGCCGATGCCCGATGCGTCGCAAACGCGCGGGTCCTATGCCCTGATCGACCGCTTGCGCGCCGCGTTTCCGCATGTGGAAATCGAAAGCTGCGCCTCTGGCGGCGGGCGTATCGACTTTGGCATCCTGCAACGAACCCAGCGGGTCTGGCTGTCTGACAGCAACGATGCGCTGGAGCGGCTGCGCATTCAGCATGACGCGGCGTTGTTCCTGCCCTTGTCAGTCACCGGAAGCCACGTTGGCCCGCGCCATTGCCACACCTCTGGGCGCATGCTGGATATGTCGTTCCGCGCCTGGGTCGCGGCCCAGCGCCACATGGGGTTCGAAATGGACCCGCGCGAGCTGGACGCGACCGAAACAGCCGTGCTGAAAGAAGTCACAGCCTGGTGGAAGCACAACCGCGACTGGTTGCAAACGGCGGATATCCTGCGCCTTGACAGCGCCGATCCGGCGGTTCTGGCGGAACAACAACTGGCCCGCGACAAAGACCGTTTCGTGGTTTTTGCCGGCAAGGCCGCGACCAGCGCACAGATCGCGCCGCGGCCATTGCGCCTGACCGGGTTGGAGCCGGCAGCGACCTATCGGATCAACCTGGTGAACCGCAATTCATTGCACCGCCTGTCACGTGGAACCACCGCCCTGAAATGGGACGCGCTTGAGCTTTCGGGCGCTTACCTGATGCGCCACGGCGTCACGCTGCCTTGGTCCTTCCCCGAACGGATGTGGGTGCTTGAGGGGGTACGGGCATGAACGCGACCTTTCACGATCTCAACGATGCCTCCGTCTTTATCACGGGCGGCGGCAGCGGCATCGGGGCCGCGCTGACCGAAGGGTTCTTGATGCAGGGGGCGAAGGTGGCCTTCATCGGACGCTCTGACGCCTCTGCTTTCGTGGCACGGATGCAAGAAGAACACGGCAAGGCGCCGCTCTTTGTCCAAGGCGATATCACCGACACCAAGGCGCTGCAATCGGCGATCGAACAGGCGGTTGCAGCACATGGCGCATTGGATGTCCTGGTCAACAATGCGGCCAATGACATGCGCTATGATGCCAGGGACATCACGCCGGATATCTGGGACGCCCAGCAGGCCATCAACTTCAAGGCCTACTTCTTTGCCTGTCAAAAAGCGGCAGAGGTCATGGCAGCGAAGGGATCCATCATCAATTACTCCTCGATCACCTATATGATCGGCTCTGCCGGAATGGCGCCCTATGTCAGCGCCAATGCCGGGATCATGGGGCTCACCCGCGCACTGGCCCGCGAATGGGGACCCCAGGGAATTCGCGTCAATGCCATTGCGCCCGGCTGGGTGATGACAGACAAGCAGGAAACCATGTGGGCGACACCAACTTCCAAAGCGGCGTTCCTGCAAAAGCAATGCCTGCAAGAGTTCATTCAGCCTGAGGACATGGTTGGTGGAACCCTGTTTCTGGCCTCCTCCGCGTCGGCCATGATGACAGGACAGACGATCGCAATCGACGCTGGCGTGGTAGGGACAGGATGACGCAGGACGACACCATTTCCGCAGATTGGATCGCCGTCGATTGGGGCACCAGCAATATGCGTGCCTGGGCGATGTCCGCATCCGGCACGGTGCTGGCCGAGGCTGCCTCGGATCAGGGCATGGGCAAATTGACCCGCGACGGGTTTGAGCCCGCCTTGCTCGAGGTTGCGCGCGACTGGATCGACGGCCCGACCACCGTGATTGCCTGCGGCATGGTGGGTTCACGACAAGGCTGGACCGAGGCACCCTACGCCACCGTTCCCTGCCAGACCCTGCCCGAGGGGTTGGTGCGGGCCCCCACGACACATCCCGACCTGACGGTGTTTGTCATTCCCGGCATCAAACAGACCAACCCCGCCGACGTCATGCGCGGAGAAGAGACCCAGATCAGCGGTTTCCTCGCGCGCAACCCCGGCTGGGACGGCGTGATCTGCCTGCCCGGCACCCATACCAAATGGGCGCATATCAGCGCCGATGAGGTCGTGAGTTTTCAGACCTACATGACCGGTGAACTCTTTGCGGCCATCGCCAGCCAGACCGTCCTGCGGCATTCGATTGCCGCTGACGGATGGGACAAGGCCGCCTTCAACGACGGGCTCGATTTGGGGCTGACCCGACCAGAACGGATCGCGGCACGGCTGTTCTCCCTGCGCGCCAACAGCTTGCTGAACGGATTGTCAGGCCAGGCGGCCCGCGCCCAATTGTCCGGATTGTTGATCGGGGCAGAGCTGGCCGCAGCAAGGCCATACTGGCTGGGCCAGAAAATTGCCGTGATCGGGGGCAGCCACCTGTCGGGACTTTACATTCAAGCCCTTGCCACACAGGCTGTTCCCGCAACACAGGTGAACGCCTCTGCCATTACGCTGGCAGGCCTGACCGCCGCATACCAGCGCCTGAAAGGATAGCCCATGGACCGCCCCCTGATCGCCATTCTGCGCGGGGTCACCCCGGATGAGGCTGCCCCCATGGCCGCCGCCCTGATCGACGCCGGGATCACGAAAATCGAAGTCCCGCTGAACTCGCCCGATCCATTCGACAGCATCAAGGCCATGGCCGACGCCCATTGCGCGGACGCGCTGATCGGTGCGGGGACGGTTTTATCGACCGCAGATGTTGGCCGGGTGGCGCAGGCCGGCGGTAAGCTCATCGTCTCGCCCAACTGCGACCAGCGCGTGATCGTCGCCACCAAGACCGCAGGCATGCAAAGCTGGCCGGGCGTGATGACCCCGACAGAGTGTTTTGCTGCCCTGAAAGCCGGCGCGGACGGGCTCAAGATCTTTCCTGCCAGTCTGCTTGGGCCTGACGGCATCAAGGCAATTCGCGCCGTCTTGCCGTCGGGCACTCAGGTTTATGCAGTCGGAGGCGCAGGTGCAGATAATTTCGCAGAGTGGATGGCCGCCTCCGCTGACGGGTTCGGGATCGGGTCTGCGCTCTACAAACCGGGGCTTTCTGTCGCCGAGGTCGCTGCGCGCGCACGCGACATGGTTGCCGCTTACGACACCGCCGCCTCATGATTTTCGACCACACTCAATGCCAGCTGGGTGAGGGGCCGTTGTGGCACCCCTTACGCAAGCAATTGTTCTGGTTTGATATTTTGGGCAAGCGCCTTCACACGAAGGGGCAGCACTGGCAATTTGACGATTATGTCAGCGCCGCTGCCTGGACATCTGAAACAACCCTGATGATCGCCACAAGCAATGCCCTGCGACATTTTGATATCACCACCGGCGAACACCACGTCGTCACGCCGCTAGAGGCGGAAAACACCGTCACCCGGTCCAACGACGGGCGTGCCGATCCGCAGGGCGGGTTCTGGATCGGAACGATGGGGATCAACGCAGAACAGGGCGCAGGTGCAATCTATCGCTATTACAAAGGTGCGCTACGTCGGCTTTTTGCGCCGATCACCATCTCAAACGCGATCTGCTTTGCACCGGATGGCCGGACGGCCTATTTCACCGATACGCCAACCCAGAAGATCCTCAAGGTCGCACTTGATCCACACGGCTGGCCCTCGGGCGACCCCGAGCTTCATATTGATCTGTCCGACACCGATTTTCGGCCGGACGGGGCTGTGATCGACGCGGAGGGCAACCTGTGGAACGCGCAATGGGGTGTCGGGCGCATCGCCGGCTATGCGCCATCCGGAAAATTCATCGAGTGCTTCCACTTTGGGGCCACGCAGACCTCTTGCCCGGCCTTCGGAGGCCCTGATCTGGCCACGCTTTTTTGCACCAGCGCAGCCACCGGCATTTCGGGCGCCGATCAGGGCAAGACATTCTCTGTTGAAACCCGCTACAAGGGCCAGGCCGAGCATCAGGTCATTCCCTGATCTCAGGTTCTCGTCTTGCTGGCCAATAAACGCAAAAGGTCCCTGCCATGAAACGCACAGTTGGCGTTTGCTATTATCCCGAACACTGGCCAGAGGATCAGTGGCCCGATGACGCGGCACAGATGGTCGCCGCCGGCCTGACATGGGTGCGTATCGGCGAATTCGGGTGGAGCCGGATGGAGCCTGCTCCGGGCACGTTGACATGGGGATGGCTGGATCGCGCCATCGAAGTGCTGGGTCGTGCGGGCCTCCGGATCATTCTTGGCACGCCGACAGCGACGCCGCCCCGCTGGATGATCGACAAGCATCCCGACATGCTGGCCGTCGATGTGACGGGCCGTCCGCGCAAGTTCGGATCACGCCGCCACTATGATTTCAGCCATCAGGGCTACCGCGAAGAATGCCGCCGCATGGCGCGCCTGATGGGTGAGCGCTATGGCCAGAACCCCCATATTGCCGCATGGCAAATCGACAATGAATACGACTGCCATGACACGACACTCAGCTATTCAGATGCGGCGCTCCGGGGCTTTCAGGATTGGCTGGCGCAGAAATATCAATCCACGGATGCGCTTAACCGTGCCTGGGGCAATGTGTTCTGGTCAATGGAGTACGACAGCTTTGACCAGATCGATCTGCCAAACCTGACGGTCACAGAACCCAACCACCCCCATCAACTGGCCTTTCGGCGTTACAGCTCAGATCAGGTGGCAGCCTTCAACAAGGTCCAGGCGGACGAACTGCGCAAGCACACCGACGCCCCGCTGATCCACAACTACATGGGTCGGATCACCACATTTGATCATTGGAAAGTCGGGGCCGATCTCGATATCGCGTCATGGGACAGTTATCCCATTGGCTTCCTGTCGGACAGGCTCGAGGGCAGCCGGGAATTCAAGCAGGCCTTCCTGCGTCAGGGCCACCCCGACAATCAGGCCTTCCACCACGACCTTTATCGCGCGGTGGGCAGGGGCCGCCTGTGGGTGATGGAACAACAACCCGGACCGGTGAACTGGGCCCCCTTCAACCCGGCCCCCCTGCCCGGCATGGCGCGGCTTTGGGCGTGGGAGGCCTTTGCGCATGGCGCCGAAACCGTCTGCTATTTTCGCTGGCGGCAAGCCCCCTTTGCACAAGAGCAGATGCATGCGGGCCTGCTGCGCCCAGACGGCGCCCCCGCCCCGGCCCTGGCCGAGGCAAGTCAGGTCGCCGATGAAATCGAAGCGCTTGCGGATGTTGGCACCGCCCAGGCGCAGGCCGCGCTGGTGTTCGACTATGAAAGCGCCTGGGCCTGGGACGCCCAGCCCCAGGGGGCCGATTTCGAGATGTTCCGCCTGGCATTCGCGACCTATTGCGCGTTGCGGCGGGCGGGGTTGAATATCGACATTCTCCCCCCCGACACGGACGATCTGTCGCGTTATGAACTGGTGATGGCACCGGGGATCATGAAACTTTCCGACCCATTGCGCCAGGCGCTTGCCCGTTTCAACGGCATCGCCTTGCTCGGACCGCGCACAGATACCAAAACCGACGAGTTGAGCATCCCCACCCGGCTTGGCCCCAACCTGCCCGGCGCCGATATCAGCGTCAGCCTGACCGAAAGCATGCCGCCGGATGACGCCATCGCGTTGGCCGACGGTGGCCGGTTTGTGCATTGGTTCGAGCATCTGGAAGGCAATGCAGAGGTGCATGGTCAGACCATCGCAGGGCAACCGGCAATCATGGGCAACAGGACTCTGCGGTATATGGCGGGGTGGCCTGACGACGCCACCTTCGACCGGATCATCACAGAGACCTGTGCCGAACTGGGTCTTGAGACAGCCGCACTCCCCTCAGGGTTGCGCATCCGCGACACCGCGACCCATCGGTTCGTTTTCAACTACGCCGCCCATGCGCAGGACTGGCACGGAACAACCATTCCCGCGGCTGGCGTGCATTGGGAGGCGATTTGATGGCATATTTCGGTACGACGCAGAGCGGCGAAGATGTTGAAAAGATTACCATTTCATCAGGCGACCTGACAGTCAGCATTCTGACGCTTGGTGCGGTCGTGCAGGATGTGCGCCTGACCGGAGTGCGGCACGGGCTGGCGCTGGGATCGGATGAACTGAAGAACTACGAAACCACCATGGGGTACTTTGGCGCCATCGTCGGACCGATTGCCAACCGGATCAGCAACGCGCGAGTGCGGCTGGACGGGATGATGTACGAACTGGAACGCAACGAAAACGGCGATACCCACCTGCACTCCGGATCACAGGGCGTGCATCGCAAGATCTGGCAGGTGGCATCGCAAACAGCAGAAAGCGTGACCCTTGCGCTGACCCTGCCGGACGGTGCCGCCGGGCTTCCAGGCCAGCGCGACATCATGGTGACATATCAGGTCAGCGCACTGGCCACGCTTACCATGACAATCAATGGGACGACCGATGCGGCAACCTGCATGAATTTGGCCAGCCATATCTACTGGAACCTTGATGGCAGCAAAACATGGGAGGGGCATCACCTTCGGATTGCCGCCGATCATTACCTGCCGATTGATGATCGCACCTGCCCAACAGGAGAGATTGCGACGGTCGCAGGGACCCCGATGGATTTCCGCAAAGGTCAGGTCCCGCAAATCGGCGCGCCCGCGCTTGACCACAATTTCTGCCTTGCCGGTGGCAAGCAGGCGTTGCGTGACGTCTTGTGGCTGACCGGAAACGCAGGTGTCGCCATGACGGTGGCCACCACCGAGGCGGGCGTGCAAATTCACGATGCCGCCACGTCCCGCCGCCCCGGCAAATTCTGCTATGAAGGCCTCGTGATCGAGCCGCAGGCGTGGCCCGATACACCGAACCATCGGGGTTTCGGTTCGATTACCGTGACCGGGGGGCAACCCTACACCCAAGTGACCCGCTGGCAATTTACACGCTAACGACCGATCCGGGTTTCCAATCGTTGCGGGCAAGGGTGCGAAAGGTGGCAATCCTTTCGCAGGGGCTACCAATGCGCCGGTTCAGCCGCGCCCTCCTGTCGCACCCCCATGATCTATGCCGCACCGCAGCTATATGATCGGTAACGACATAAACGCCCGGATACAAAAGGCATCCCATGGACATCGAAACCCTCCTTCTTTCCCGCATTCAATTCGCGGCAAACATCTCATTCCACATCCTGTTCCCGACGATCACCATCGCCCTGGGTTGGGTCCTGCTCTTCTTCAAGCTGCGCTACAACCGCACGGGCGATGAACGCTGGATGGAGGCCTATCGCTTCTGGGTCAAAATCTTTGCGCTCTCTTTCGCGATGGGGGTTGTGTCGGGCATCACGATGTCCTTCCAGTTTGGCACCAACTGGCCCGGTTTCATGGAAACGGTCGGCAATATTGCCGGGCCATTGCTGGCCTACGAGATCATGACCGCCTTCTTTCTAGAAGCCGTGTTTCTCGGCATCATGCTTTTTGGGTTCAGCCGCGTGCCGAACTGGGTGCATACCCTGGCCACCTTTCTTGTCGCCTTCGGCACATTGATGTCCGCCTTCTGGATCATCGTCCTGAATTCCTGGATGCATACACCCCAGGGGTTCGAAATGATCGATGGCGTGGCTTACGCGACCGATTGGTCCGCCATCATCTTCAACCCATCGATGCCATACCGCTTTGTCCATATGGTCCTGGCCAGCTTCCTGACTGTCAGCTTCCTGATTGCAGGCGTCAGCGCCTACCGTTGGCTGATCGGAGGTCGGACCGACGGTGTCCGCGTGGCGCTGAAAACAGCCGTTTTTGCGGCCGCCCTGCTGATTCCTGTCCAGATTTTTGTGGGCGACCTGCACGGGCTGAACACGAAGGAATACCAACCCGCCAAAGTGGCGGCAATGGAAGGCAATTGGGAAACCGGGACCGGCGTGCCACTCGTCCTTTTCGCCTTGCCCGACGAGCAAGCCCGCGAGAACAGGTTTGAGATTGCCATACCCAAGCTGGCATCCTTCATCCTGACCCGCGACTGGAACGGCAAGGTGACAGGCCTGAACGAATTCGTCGGTGAAGATGGTGAAATTCTGCACCCGCGCGTCGCACCCGTTTTCTGGTCATTCCGCGTGATGGTCGGCACAGGCCTCTTGATGCTGCTTGTCAGCTGGACTGCGGCATTCTTGATCCTGCGCCGCAAGCGCGGCGTCGAAGGGCTGCCCAAGCCGATGCTTTATGGGCTGGTCGGGATGAGCTTCAGCGGCTGGCTGGCTACCCTGGCTGGCTGGTACACGACCGAGATCGGGCGTCAGCCGTGGCTGGTCCAGGGTGTGTTGACCACGAAAGAGGCCGTCGCCGATGTCCCCGCGCCAATGGTGCTATCGACGCTGATCGCCTACCTTCTGGTCTATGCGGCACTGCTGGCAGCATATATCTTCGTGATCTTCTATCTGGCACGAAAAACTGCGCGTGGCGAAGACATCGGGAGGCGAATTGCACCGCCCCCTGCGGCAGCCCCCAAGACACTTCCAGCGGAGTAGAACAATGTATTATTTCGGTGATCCTGCCATCTGGCTGCCCTTTGTCTTTGCGGGGCTGATGGGTGTTTCCATTCTGATCTACGTCGTCCTTGATGGGTTTGACCTTGGCGTGGGGGTCTTGTTCCCCTTTGCCAATGACGCCGAGAAAGACCGGATGATCGCGTCTATCGGCCCCTTCTGGGACGCCAATGAAACATGGCTCGTTCTGGCGGTCGGGTTGTTGCTTGTGGCCTTCCCCGCCGCCCATGGTGTGATCCTGACCGCGCTTTACCTGCCGGTGGCGATCATGCTGATCGGGCTGATTTTGCGCGGTGTCGCGTTTGAATTCCGCGCCAAGGCGCCCGCGCCGCACAAGCGCCTTTGGAACAATGCCTTCTTTGCGGGGTCCCTGATGACATCGCTCAGCCAGGGGTTCATGCTGGGGATGTATGTCATGGGGCTGGAGTGGACCTGGATCAACGTCGCATTCGCGATGCTGACAGCTGTCTTCCTGACGGTTGGCTACAGCTTTATCGGCGCGACCTGGGTGATCCATAAGACATCGGACGCCTTGCAGATCAAGGCTGTCGAATGGGCGAAGGGCGGCATATGGGGGCTGATCCTGGGGATCGGGGCAATTTCACTTGCGACGCCCTTGGTCAGCACCCGGATATTTGACAAATGGTTCAGCTGGCCCGAGGCGCTTTTTCTGACGCCCCTGCCCATCCTTTCGGCGCTCCTGGTTTTCTGGCTGTGGTCAATGTTGCGCGCGATGCCCTTTGCTGGCGACCGTCGGTCCTGGCAGCCCTTTGCCGCCGCGACAGCGCTTTGGGTGATGGCATTCGGCGGCATGGCCTATAGTTTTTATCCCTATGTGGTGCCTGAAAAGATCACGATTTATGAAGCCGCAAGCGCGCCGGAAAGCCTGTTCATCATCCTGATCGGGACCAGCATCGTTCTGCCAACCATTCTGGGTTACACGGTGCTGTCATATGTCATCTTTCGCGGCAAGGCGACGGAACTGCGCTATGACTAGGGACAGAAGGATCAACACCCGACCGGCGGGCAGAATAGTTGCGCCATCCCTGGGCGGGATTTACCCGCCTGATCGGCAGAATCGGTTTGACACCCCTGCCCCCATTGCGTAATCGGACGCTCGTGGATTGGCGCGGTAGCTCAGTTGGTTAGAGCGAACGACTCATAATCGTTAGGTCGGGAGTTCAAATCTCCCCCACGCCACCACCACCCTTCCACCTGTGGTGTTTTCTCGCTAGCGTTGCCGCAAACAACGCGGGGTAAAATATGACTGTCCTCGACCAGATTGCTGCCGCCGTCGGTGCAGACCGCATCCTGAAAGGGGCCGACGCGGCCGCTTATGGCAAGGATTGGACAGGGGCCTATACGTCAACCCCACTTGCCGTCCTGCGCCCTGCAAATACAGCGGAAGTCTCTGCCATTCTAAAGATCGCAAACGCGACCAAAACACCCGTCGTCCCGGCGTCAGGACGAACCGGCCTGACCGGGGCAACACTGGCCGATGATGCGCTCATGCTCTCTGTCGAGCGTCTCAATGACATCACCGAAATCAACACCGCAGGGCGCACCGCGACCGTCGGTGCCGGCGTGATCCTGTCCGACCTGCACGATGCCGCCCAAGAACATGACCTGATCTTTCCCCTGACCCTCGGCGCACGGGGGTCGGCGATGATCGGCGGGTTGCTGTCAACAAACGCAGGCGGCTCAAACGTGGTCCGCTATGGCAGCACGCGCGGCCTGTGTCTGGGGCTGGAAATCGTGATGGCCGATGGCCGCATCATGAACCTGATGAGCGCACTGCACAAAGACAACTCTGGCCTTGATCTGCGCAACCTGGTCATCGGGGCGGAAGGGACGTTGGGTATCATCACCGCCGCGGTGCTGAAACTGCAACCAAAGCCGCAGGCCTATGCCACCGCCATGGTCGCCGTGCCGTCGCTGCCGGACGCGCTGGAACTGCTGCACAAGCTGCAAGACGAAACAGGCGGCGGGGTCGAGGCATTCGAATACATGCCCCGCAGCTATATCAACAAACACAAGGAGCTGTTTCCGGGTGTCGCGGGGCCATTCGACAAAACCTATGATGTCAACATCATGATCGAGATCGCCGCGACCCAGGCCAAAGATGCAATTCCCAATGAATACGGCAGCCTGCCGGTCGTGGACGCACTGGAGAACACACTTGGCGCGATGCTGGATGCCGGCACCGTATTGGACGCCGTGATCGCGCAGAATGACACACAACGCCGCCAAATCTGGAAACGCCGCGAAGATGCAGGCGAAGTCGCGTTCTTTGGCGGGGTCTTTGTGAACACCGACGTGGCCGTGCCACTTGACAAGGTTGCGGCCTTTGAAAAGGCATTGACCCCGCGGATCAAGGCCATTGACCCGAACGCAGACGAAGTGATCGTCGCCCATCTCGGCGACGGAAACATCCATCACACAAGCTATGTCAGCCGCAATGATCCAGGCGTGATGGAGGCGCTGGTCGAGGCGGTCGAGGACGTGGTGCAGGAATTGGGCGGTTCATTCAGCGCAGAACATGGCATCGGTGTCTCCAAGCTGGAAACCATGAAACGGCGCAAGGATCCGGTGGCGCTGGATGCGATGCGCGCCATCAAGGCCGCGTTGGACCCCAACAACATCCTCAACCCCGGAAAAGTCATTCCCGACGCCTGAGCAAGCAAGAAAATTCGAGAATTTTCTTGCGCGGACAGAAAGAATTTCCAGAAATTCTTTCGCTCTTCAGAAAAAGTCCGGCCCCGCCCGTTCCAACAGCCCGGCCGCCATTGCGCGGCCCATCTCGGCACCGTCCTCAATCGCACCGTCCATATCATCGGCAAAGACTTCTGTGCCATCAGTGCGCAGGATTTCTCCGCGCAATCGCACTGAACCGCCATCGAGTTCGGCCAGCCCACCGATCGGCGTTTCACAAGACCCATCCAGATGCGCCAGAAAGGCGCGTTCCGCAGCCAGTCGCTGCCCGGTCGGCCCGTCATGGATCGCCTCAAGCATCCCGGCCACGCGGGCATCATCACCACGCCGCTCGATCCCGATCGCACCCTGTGCGACGGCGGGCAGCATATCTTCTGGCGGGATGGCGGTGCGCGGCACATCCGTCATGTTCAACCGGTTCAGGCCTGCCATGGCAAGAAACGTCGCCTGAGCCACGCCATCGCCCAGCTTTTTCAGACGGGTCTGCACATTACCCCGGAATTCCACGATATTCAGGTCCGGACGCCGGACCAACAATTGTGAGCGGCGGCGCAGGGACGAGGTGCCAACAGTCGCCCCCAGCGCCAGATCACTCAACCCCGTTGCGCTCAGCGACACAAATGCATCGCGCACATCCTCGCGCGGCAGATAGGTGTCCAGGACCAGCCCACCGGGCTGTTCCACAGGCATGTCCTTCATCGAATGAACCGCGATATCGATAGAGCCATCCAGCAGCGCCTCTTCGATTTCGCGGGTAAACAGGCCCTTCCCGCCGATCTCTTTCAAAGGGCGGTCCTGAATTGCATCCCCCGTGACCTTGATCACGCAAATCGCAAATGCCTCCTGCGGCAGATCAAACGCAACCATGAGCCGCGACCGGGTTTCATGCGCCTGGGCCAGAGCCAGAGGAGAGCCACGGGTTCCAATATTGAGGGGCGAAGCTGGGCTGGGCAAATCAAGTGTCATGGGTCGATAGTTAGACGTGTCAACAAGGCCCGACAACTCCCTTGACAACATCTTCTGCAATTGGGACCACGGGGCGAAATAAAAGGGACCTCCCATGGCGCAGCAAAAGACGATCCTGCGGGCGCTCGCCGGCGAAACACTTTCCACACCACCGATCTGGATGATGCGCCAAGCAGGGCGGTATTTGCCCGAATACAAGGCGACCCGCGCGCAAGCCGGAGACTTCCTGTCACTGTGCTATAACCCCGAACTCGCAGCAGAGGTCACGCTGCAACCCATCCGTCGCTATGGCTTTGACGCGGCCATTCTATTCGCTGATATTTTGTTGCTGCCCCAGGCCCTGGGGGCAGATCTTTGGTTTGTCACTGGTGAAGGACCGCGCCTTTCAACCGTGACCTCCGCCGATGAACTGGCACAACTCAAACCAACCGAGGCAATTCACGACACCCTGAACCCCGTTTATGAGACCGTGAAGATCCTGGCACGGGAGCTGCCTGATGAAACCACACTCATCGGTTTTGCGGGGGCACCGTGGACGGTCGCCACCTATATGATCGCGGGCCAGGGCACACCCGATCAGGGTCCGGCCCATGCGCTCAAGTCCGAAAACCGCCCTGTGTTCGACGCCATCATCAACCGATTGACCGAAGGCACGATCGCCTATCTCTCCAAGCAGATCGACGCAGGCGCCGAATGTGTCAAACTGTTCGACAGCTGGGCAGGATCGCTGAAAGGCGACGATTTCGCCACCTATTCAATCAAGCCCATGCAGCGGATCACAGCCGCGTTGAAAAAAAGGCACCCCGGCGTGCCGGTTATCGTCTTTCCTCGCGGGGCCGGAATGAATTACGCGGGTGTTCATGCGGCCACAGGTGCCGATTGCGTCGCCACAGACGATGGCGTTGATGCCGCCTGGGTGGCTGAACACGTGCAAAAGGATGGCTGCGTGCAGGGAAACCTGAAATCATCCCATATGGTCACCGGCGGCGACGCGCTGGTCAGCGAGACGCGCCGGATCTGCGACGCGCTGTCGGGGGGGGCGCATATCTTCAACCTCGGCCACGGGATCACGCCTGATGCAGACCCACAGAACGTGCAACTGATGATCGACACCGTGCGCGGGTCCTGAATTTGCCGTATTGATACGCTAGCCCAACCGCGTCGAAAGGAGCTTGCGTTGCAGATACCGTTCACATTGCGATTGGCATATCACAGCTTTCGTGCCGTTTTGCGCGCCGGTCTGTTGTTTCTGATCGCCTGGATTTTCCTGATCCCAGCCAGCGCAAAAGACGTCACCGCCCTGGGCGCACGCGCAGGCGAACCATACCCCGCTGGATTGCGCATGATGCGTGTGGCGCGGATCATCGTCGCGACGGCCCCGCCCCGCGCCTATGATCTGATCGCAATGGGTCTGCGCCAGGATGTCTCGCCGCTGATGGTCCGGATCGCAATGACGCAGATGGCGGCTGGCAATGTCCTGCCCGCTTCAACACGCGGAAACGGAATGCCCGCAATTCAAAGCGATCGTGACAACATCGATGGACCGCGCTTTATCAAGGTCGAATAGATCAAACCCATTTCGCCATCGGCGGCAGGCTCATCAGGACGGCATTGGCATCATGCCCTGTGGCCAGACCAAACTTTGTGCCCCGATCATAAACCAGATTATATTCCGCATAGAGCCCGCGATGGATCAACTGCCGGTCCTTATCCGCATCTGACCATAACGTCGCCCGACGTTTTTCGACCAGCGGAACATAGGCGGGCAGGAATGCCTTGCCGATATCCTGTGTCAGCCTGAAATCCGCGTCCCAGTCACCAGAGCAATAGTCGTCCATGAAAACGCCACCTACACCGCGGGCACGATTTCGGTGGGGAATATAGAAATACTCATCGGCCCATGCCTTGAACCTGGGATAATGGTCTTGCCCATGCGGGTCGAGTTGCGCTTTCTGAGTGGCATGAAAATGCGCGGTGTCCTCTGCATATTCTATGCAAGGGTTCAGGTCCGACCCACCACCGAACCACCAGGCATGCGGGGTCCAGAACATGCGCGTGTTCATATGCACAGCCGGGGCGTGCGGGTTCTGCATATGGGCCACCAGCGAAATGCCGGAGGCCCAGAACCGGGGATCATCTGCCATGCCGGGCACCCCACGGGCTGCCATTGCCTTTTGCGCTGATGCACCCAGTTGGCCATAGACAGTCGAGACATTGACACCAACCTTCTCAAACACACGCCCGCCACGCATCACAGACATCAACCCTCCACCCGCATCTGACCCGTCGTCCGAGGCGCGCGCGGTCTCGGTCACTTCAAACCGGCCAGCATCACCCTTGCCGTCAAAGCTGTCTTCCAGCCCTTCAAATGCGGTCACAATCTCATCGCGCAACGCGCGGAACCATGAAGATGCGGCGCTTTTCTCCGCGTCAAACCCGTCTGACATTCCTGATCCGTTTCCCTGATATTGAATAGCATGTTCGCATCGTCTTTAAGCACCATAGTGTCCACGCACCGATGATCCAGACCAAAACCGGAGAGAGCAATGCACCCCGCCTTAGTCGTATTTCCCCTTGTCTTTCTTGCTGCCTGTGCCACGCCGCGCGAACAATGCATCAACGACGCCAACCGCGATGCCAGTGTGCTCAGCGGTTTGATCAACCAGACGCAAGGAAACCTGGAACGCGGCTATGCGCTGGAACAGCGGCAGGACGTCCGCACTGTGCGAGGCATATGTCGCGGGCGCAATGAGGACGGATCTACCTTCACTTTCAGCTGCGAAGAGACTGATACATTCACGACGACCGTGCCGGTTGCCATTGACCTGAATGCAGAGCGCGCAAAGCTTCAGTCTCTTCAGGAACGGTTCACCCTGGTCCGGGCGACCTCCAATCAGGCGATCGCACAGTGCATCGCCGTCCATCCTGAATAGCGGGGCCATTCCAAGAACCTGACGCAGACCTTGCGGATACGGCCCTAATGGGCCGCCACTGCGGCTGGGTCTATCAATGTCCGCCCACCATCAACGGTGATGATCTGCCCTGTGACAAATGCAGAGGCATCCGACGCAAGGTATTGCACGGCATCCGACACCTCGCCCGGACTGGCGATCCGCTGAAGCGGCGTATGACCAACAATGGTCTCTCGCAGGTCGTCCTGATCTTTCAGTGACGCCTTCAGGCTCGCGCTCATGACGCTGCCAAAGGCCACCGCATTCACCCGAATTCCATGAGGAGCAAAAGCGACGGCCAACGACCGGGTTATCTGGTCGGATGCTGCGGAACTGACCGAATAGGCCAGCAGATCAGGATGGGCACGGCGCGCCGCGATAGAGCTGAGGTTCACAATGGACCCGATGGGTTCGCCCGTTGCGCCATCAGCTTGCTTGATCATTCGTCGGGCAACTGCCTGACTGACGTGCAAAGAGGCAATCGCGTTTTGCAGAAGCAACTCCTCGACCGAGTTGTCGTCGGCGTCCAGCGGGTCCGTTTTCAAGACCTGACGCGCCGCGTTGACCAGAATGTCCACTCGCTCAAAAGCGTCGATGGTCGTCGACAGCAAGTTGGCGATGGTCAGTCTCTTGCGCAGATCACCGGCGAAGATGCGGATGCTCCCTTCTTTTTCTGCCTCTTCACCAAGCTCATGGTTCAGCGTTTTTTCGTCCATATCGGCAAAGACGACATTCGCGCCCTTTTTGGCAAAATGACGGCCAATCGCAAGACCAACGCCATTGGCGGCACCCGTCACGATTGCGGTCTTACCAGTAATGGAAAATGACATCCGAACTCTCCCCGGTGGCCGCTCAGCGCTGCGGCCGGTTGGCATGGAACACCTTGAATGCACCATTGCTACCGATCATGTCCACATTACGGAAACATTCGGTCAGTGTTGCCTCATAAGGCAAATGCCGGTTTGCCACCATCCACAACTTGCCATGCGGAGCCAGCAGGCGGGCGGCAGCCTGAATAAAGGCCCGGCCCAATCCGGGGTCAGAGGCGCGACTGGCATGAAACGGCGGGTTCATCACGATGCCATCATAGGGGGTTTCCGCGAACCGCGTGGCATCCGCCCAGTGGAACATCACCCGAGGATCACTGACATTCAGCCTCGCACATTGCACCGACAGTGCCTCTGCTTCGATCAGGTCGAGCGATTTGACACCCTCGCGGGCCAGAACTGGGGCCGCCAGATAACCCCAGCCTGCGCCCAGATCGGCCATGCGAGCCGGCAGTTTGGCAGGCAGGGTGTCGGCCAGTAAAGCAGACCCCGCATCAACCGCCCCCTCCGAAAACACCCCCGCCGTCGTGAAATAGCCATGCGGCCCCTTCGCCGGTTTTGGCGCGGTCCAGTCAACGAATGCCTCGCTCGCAGGAAACCAGAAAACCCGACCGTGCCCTTTCGTGATTGATGGCAAATCGCCCAGCGCCTTGCGGCAGGCCTTGAACAGGCTATCGACACCATCGGTCTTTTGCCCGTCAACGACCACCAGATCAGCCTTGGCGCAAGCCTCAGCCACCATCGCACGGGCCAGCGCCTTGGCGCGTGGGACAACCACCACGGCGACGGAGACCGCGGGCAGATCCTGCCGGACGGTGTATCCGCCCGCCTGCCAGGCGGCCACGTCAGGAAAAAACCCATGCACGATCTGCACCCGTTCGCGCGGCAACGCCGACACATCATAGGTCGCAGGGGGACGCATCAAGGCGATGTCACCTGACGGCATCACGATCAGGCCGTCATCAAGTGCGGTGCGCAATCGGGAATGGGACATCCGGGGGCGAACAGCGACGGCGCGCTATTCTTTCTCCATTGTGCATTGAAGCGGGTGTTGGTGGCGTTGGGCGAAATCCATCACCTGCGCCACTTTCGTTTCGGCAATCTCGTGACTGAAGACACCCACAACGGCGACGCCTTTCTTGTGGACCGTCAGCATCAATTCAAACGATTGCGCATGGGACAGCCCAAAAAACCGCTCCAGAACATGGACGACGAACTCCATCGGCGTGAAATCATCGTTCAAGATCAATACCTTGTACATCGGGGGGCGTTTTGTCTTGGGCTTGGTTTCAAGGGCAACACCGACGTCGCTTTCGCCATCGCCTTCTTTCTGGGCCATCATGTGAAACTCTGCCTGCATTTTGCGTGCCTTGTTGGGTTGGCGCTATATATAAGGCACCCGGTGGCCATGAAAACCCCATGATATCACAATCATGCGCGCCCGTGACCCTGCGGTTATGCACCTATCTAGCGCCTATGGACGTTCCGCTTACTAGATGTTGAAACAGCCCCGCATGATCGACATGAAAGTCTTTGAATTTAGGGTATTTTCTGAAAACGAGACTTGTGCTAGCGTAACGCCATAATAATACGGCCACCGGAAAAATCCGGGGTCACTGAGGCAAAAAAAGAGGCAAGCGACGTGACAAGTCGTCCGGGACAGTGGGCCCTCCAGGGGCTATTTCTATGTGTACTTCTGATATCTTTGATGCTTGCGCCCATCCGTGCAACAGCGGCACCCTATGCTGCGATGGTGATGGATGCGCGCACAGGCGAGGTTTTGCATTCGCGCAATGCCGACACCCGGCTGGCACCGGCATCTCTGACCAAGATGATGACCCTTTACGTGGCATTTCAGGCGATCGAACGTGGCGAGATCACGCTGGACACGCCCGTGCGCATCAGCCGCCTCGCCGCATCTGAGCCGCCATCGAAACTGGGCTTGCGTGCCGGTCAGACGATCCGCCTGCGGTTCCTGCTGCGTGCAGCCGCCGTCAAATCCGCCAATGACGCTGCCACCGCAATCGCCGAAGCGATCTCTGGCTCCGAAGAGGCCTTTGCCACACGCATGAACCGCACGGCCCGCGCGATGGGAATGCGGAACACCAACTTTCGTAACGCCAATGGCCTGACCCAGGAGGGCCACTATTCGACCGCCCGTGATATGACATTGCTGGGGCGCCATGTGATTTATGACTTCCCGCAGTATTACAACCTTTTCTCGCGCCGCACGGCCAACGCAGGCATTGCGACAGTGCGCCACACAAACCGTCGCTGGCTTGACAGTTATCCCGGCGCTGACGGCATCAAGACCGGGTACACCCGCGCGGCGGGCTTCAACCTTGTCGCCTCTGCCCAGCGTGGCCAGGAACGGATCATCGCGACGGTGTTTGGCGGCACCTCGACATCTGCACGCAACGCGCGCATCACAGAACTCATGAACATGGGCTTTAACCGCGCGCCATCGCAGGCCACGATCCGACGCCCAACCCCGCCAGCGGCGATGCTGTCCAGCTCGACCGGCGGCGCGGGTCAGGTGAACCCCGGCAAAGTCGTTCGCGTCAACGGCCTGATCACCCGCAGCATCCGGCCAACCGCGCGACCAACAACTGCTCCTGCTACAGAAGAACTTCTGATTGCCGCCGTCGAGGCCGATGCGATCAACGCCGCCATTTCGCAGTCTGTGAATGCCGCCCTGGCCGAGGCGATCGGTACACCGACACCGGCGGCGCCAACACAGGTGGCTGCGGCTGTGCCACCCCCCGTGACGCCTGTCGCGCGTCCAATGACGGAAACGCAGGTTGCAGCACTTGCCCCACCGCCGACAACACCTGTGGACACCGGGCCAGAGATTGTAACCCGTATCTCGACATCAGGGGGGCGCTATTGGGGTGTGAATGTCGGACGCTTCAACACGCGCTATGACGCCGAGCGCGTGTTGCTGCGCGTCGCGCTGAATGAAATGAGCACGCTTGATGGTGCCTTGCGCCGCGTCGTCCAGCGCCCGGGTGGCTTTGATGCGAACTTCATGGGGCTTTCGCGCGAAGGGGCTGATCTTGCCTGTCGGCGTTTGCAGGCACGTGGCACCACATGCTTCATGATCGGCTCAGACAGCTAGGCCGACCTCGGCTCAGGCTACTTTGCCCTCAAACGCCGCCGCCATCAGCGCACGGGTATACCCCGTTTGCGGTGCGCCAAAGATCGCGTCGGCGTCCCCTGCCTCGACCACATCACCCTGCTTCATCACCATCACCTTGTGCGACAGCGCCCGCACGACCTTGAGATCGTGACTGATGAACAGATACGCCAGCCCGTATTTCTGCTGCAACTGACGCAAGAGATGCACGATCTGCACCTGCACCGTCATGTCCAACGCCGATGTCGGCTCATCGAGGATCAGCAGTTTGGGGCGCAGGATCATGGCCCGCGCGATGGCGATCCGCTGACGCTGGCCGCCGGAAAACTCATGCGGGTAGCGGTCCATCAGAGAGGGGTTTAGACCCACCTCACCCATGATCTCTGCCACCATATCGCGCCTGTTCCGGCCCGGTTCGACCCCATGCACGCCCAAACCTTCTGCGATAATTTCGGCCACGGTCATCCGCGGGCTCAGGGAACCGTAGGGGTCCTGAAACACGATCTGCATGTCACTGCGCAGGGGCCGCATCTGGCGCTGGTTCAGGTGGTGAATGTCGGCCCCCTGAAACGCAATGCGGCCTTCCGACCTGATCAGACGCATCACTGCCAGCGCAAGCGTCGTCTTGCCTGACCCGCTTTCGCCGACAACACCCAGCGTTTCACCCGCGCGCACAGTCAATGTTGCCTGATTGACCGCCTTGATATACCCCACCGTCCGCTTCAAAAGCCCGCGCTGGACCGGGAACCAGATCTTTGCCGCGTCTGTTTCCAGCACGACAGGAGCATCCGATTGAACAGGCGACGGCCCGCCGGTGGATTCCGCGGCCAACAGCGCTTGGGTGTAAGGATGCTGGGGGGCATCAAAGATCGCCGCCGTCGGCCCCGTCTCGACGATCTCGCCGTCTTTCATCACACACACCCTGTCTGCGATCTTGCGCACAATGGTCAGGTCATGCGTGATGAACAGCATCGACATGCCTTCATCGCGCTTGAGGTCCGCCAGCAGATCCAGAATTTGCGCCTGAATGGTCACATCAAGTGCGGTCGTCGGCTCATCGGCGATCAGCAATTCCGGCCCGTTCGCCAGCGCCATCGCGATCATCACGCGCTGGCGCTGCCCACCGGACAATTGGTGCGGATAAGATCCAAGGCGGCTTTCTGCATCGTGGATACCAACACGGTTCAAGAGCTGAACAATCCTGTCGCGTACCGCCGCTCCGCGCAGGCCCTGATGCAGTTCAATGCTTTCGGCCAGTTGCTTTTCCAGCGTATGCAGCGGGTTGAGCGATGTCATCGGTTCCTGAAAAATGAAACTGATGTCATTGCCGCGCACCCAGCGCAGGGCGGTTTCATCGGCCCCAACCATTTCTTCGCCATCGTATTTGATCGACCCGGCCATCACGGCGCTGTCGCCCAAAAGCTGCACGGCCGAAAGCGCCGTCACAGATTTGCCCGACCCGCTTTCACCCACAATCGCGACAGTCTCGCCCTTTTGCACCTGAAAGGACACACCGCGCACAGCATGGGTCGTGTCCCCATCCTGCCGAAACGCCACCCGCAGGTTTTGTACATCAAGAACCGGATTGCTCATTTTCCATCCGTCCCTGTCGCGGGTGCCTGTTCAGCGGTTTCAAACACTGCCTCATCCGTGATGACATTGCCGTCCGCCACAAAGGTCTTGCGTGGATCAAAGGCATCGCGCACGCCTTCAAAGATAAAGACCAAAAGCGACAACATGATCGCAAAGGTGAAAAAGGCGGTGAAGCCCAGCCACGGTGCTTGCAGGTTCTGCTTGGCCTGCAATGTCATCTCTCCCAGCGACGGGGCGGACGAGGGCAGGCCAAAGCCGAGGAAGTCTAGCGATGCCAGACCGCCAATGGCGCCCGTCACCAGAAACGGCAGCATGGTCAGCGTCGCCACCATCGCATTGGGCAGCATATGGCGGAACATGATGACCCGATCACGCACGCCCAGCGCCTTGGCCGCACGCACATATTCCAGATTGCGGGCGCGCAGGAATTCAGCCCTGACAACTCCCACAAGGGCGGGCCATCCAAACAGCACCGTCAGAAACACAAGCAGCCAGTAACTTCGACCCAGGATCGCAAAGACGATGATGATGACGTAAAGAGACGGCATCCCTGTCCAGATTTCAATGAACCGCTGGAAGATCAGGTCTGTCCAGCCGCCAAAATACCCCTGCACTGCGCCTGCCATGATCCCGATGAGGGATGCAGCGACGGTCACAGTCAGCGCAAAAGTCACCGATAATCGGAACCCATAGATCACCCGCGCGGTGACATCGCGCTTGGTATCGTCTGTGCCAAGCCAGTTCTCGGAACTGGGTGGCGCCGGGGCCACCCCTGAGACATCAACGATCGTGTTGTAGGAATAAGGGATGATCGGCCAGAGCATCCAGCCTGCTTCAAAATCACCGTCCAGGACCTGGCCTGCATCCACCAGGGCAATCAGTTCTTCGGGGTTGTCAAAACAATCCTCCAGACCGCCGGTGACAATCAGGCAATCCACCTCTGGTTCGCCATAGCCTGCCTCAGTCGGAAAATCGCCGCCGAAATCCCTTTCTGAATAAAAGCTGAAGATCGGCATGCGGATCTCACCGCGGTAGCTGACGGCGATCGGTTTGTCATTGGCAATGAATTCAGCAAATATTGACAGGCCAAACAGCACACCAAAGACCACCAAAGACCAGAACGCACGCCTGTTGCGGCGGAAATTGCGCAGGCGGCGTTGGTTCAGCGGGGACAGGAAAGGACGCTTCGCCATCAGTTTCGCGCCTCGAAATCAATGCGCGGATCAATCAGCACATAGGTCAAATCCGTGATGATCCCGACAACCAGACCAATCAGCGAGAACGCAAAAAGCGTGCCAAAGACGACCGGATAATCACGGGCTACGGCGGCCTCAAACCCAAGCCGTCCAAGACCATCAAGCGAGAACAGGGTTTCGATAATCAGCGACCCGCCAAAGAACACCCCAATGAACAGCGCAGGAAAGCCCGAAATCACAATCAGCATCCCGTTGCGGAATACATGCCCATAAAGCACCCGCCGCTCTGACAGGCCCTTGGCGCGGGCGGTCATCACATATTGCTTCTTGATTTCATCAAGAAAGCTGTTCTTGGTCAGCAAGGTCAGCGTCGCAAAGGCCGAGATGGTCGAGGCCAGCACCGGCAGCGTGATGTGCCAGAAATAATCCAGCACTTTGCCGATCAGCGACAGTTCCTCGAAGTTGGCAGAAGTCAGGCCCCGCAACGGGAATATGCGGAAATACGACCCGCCTGCAAAAAGTACGATCAAAAGGATTGCGAACAAAAACCCCGGAATCGCATAGCCCACAATGATCGCGCCGGATGTCCAGGTATCAAAAGGTGTTCCGTCCCGGACGGCCTTTTTGACGCCAAGCGGAATGGAAATGAAATAGGCGATCAGCGTAGACCAAAGGCCCAGCGTAATCGATACCGGCATCTTTTCCATCACCAGATCAAACACGCTGATCGAGCGGAAATAGCTCTCTCCGAAATCAAAGCGCATATAGTTCCACATCATATTGAGGAAGCGTTCCAGCGGCGGCTTGTCAAAGCCAAATTCGCGCTCAAGATCCGCGATAAAATCCGCTGGCAGGCCACGCCCCCCGATGTAGTCGCTGTCGCCGCCCTCAACCAGCTCACTGCCACCGCCAGAGATGCCTTCGAACACATCGCCGCCGCCTTCAAGCTCGGCCAGGATCTGTTCGATCGGCCCGCCGGGAACGAATTGGGTCAGCGAAAAGTTGATGATCATGATCCCCAAGAGCGTCGGGATCACCAGCAGCAAACGCCTGAGAATATATGCGCCCACGTCAGTATCCTACTGGAATGCACCGGCGGCGCGCAGCGCCTCGCCTGCCTCGGCATCATACCACCAGTTATCGATGGGCGACAAAGCCAGGGGCGGAATTTCGGCAAAACGGTACATGTCGTAATAGGCGACCGTGTGAACGCCTTTCTGCCACTGCGGAATCCAGAACCGCTCGGCGCGCAGGACGCGATCCAGCGCCCGGGTGCGGGTCGTCAGGTCCTCGAGCGTTTCGGCGGCGACAATTTCTTCGATCAGGCGGTCAGCGGCGGGCAGTTTCAGGCGCATCGGATTGCGCGAACTGTCCTCTGCGGCAGCCGACCCGAAGAATTGCGCCAGTTGCTGGCCGGGTTCATACCCCTGCCCAAGCGAGGCATTCACGACATCAAACGAGCCGGACCGACGACGTTCAATATACTGCGCCGTATCGACCCGCTCCAGCTTTGCATCCACGCCAAGACGTTTGAGGTTTTCGACAATTGGGTTGATGATCCGGTCAAACTGTGGCGACCGCTCAAGAAACGTCACTTCAAGCAGTGCGCCATCCTTGCGCCGCATCCCATCATCGCCTGCAAGCCAGCCCGCTTCGTCCAGCAAAGCCGACGCAGCACGCAACTGGCCGCGATCCATCGGGCGTTCTGAAGTGGTCGAAACAGGCGGGATCGTGGCCTCATCAGTCAGGATTGCGGCATCCAGCAGCCCCTCATCGACCAGCGGCTGCAAAATCGCGGTCTCTGCGGGGGACGGCGCGCCGACCGCCTTGAGGTCAGAATTGTCCCAGAAGGATTCAGGGCGCTCGTAAAGCCCATAGAACAGCGTCTCGTTCATCCATTCGAAATTCACCATCAAGGTGATGGCCTCCCGCACAAGCGGGTCCTGGAATTTCTCCTGGTTCAGGTTGAATACAAACCCCTGCCCGGTGCCGATAGCCCCGTTGGGCAATTCTTCAACCTTGACCCGACCCTGCTCGCGGGCGGGAAAGTCGTACCCCGTGGCCCATTGCAGGGAACTGTTTTCGTTCCGATAGGCATAAACGCCGGACTTGAAGCCCTCAAAGGCTGCACCATTGTCGGCGAAATACTCGACCCGGATAGTCTCAAAATTATTTCGGCCCTGATTGATTGGCAGATCAGCACCCCACCAATCGGAATCGTAGCGATAGATAATCTGACGCCCGATATCCACCTCATCAAGGCGGTAGGGACCCGTCGCCATGAAGGGCGCATCAGCGGTTTCATCCAGCCGCACTTGGTTTTCTTCAAACCACGCCTTTGACCATGCCGATGTGCCGCCAGCCCAGGACACGACATCGCGGCGCGGCGCGCCTTCGGCAAAGTTGAAACGGATGCGATATGTATCCAGCACCTCTACGCTCTCGATGAACTGCGAATAGACGCTGCGGTACTCGGTAATGCCCTGTTCCAGAGGAAGTTCGAATGAAAATTTGATGTCCTCGGCGGTCATCTTGGTGCCGTCCCAGAACATGACGTCATCGCGCAAATTGAAGATCACCCAGTCGCGGCTTTCGGGATATTCCATCGTTTCGCACAGATAACAGTAGCTGCCATAGGGATCGTCAGCCGTGGACGTCAGAATGGATTCATAGCCAATCGTGGCAAGTGCGGCTGGCACGCCTTTGCGGGTATAGATGTTAAAGCTGTCGAAAGTCCCCTGCGCCCATTGTGAAAACTCACCGCCCTTTGGCGCATCGGGGTTCACGTAATCCAGCACCGCATCAGGCCCATACATCAATTCGCCGAAATTCGTATAGCCATGGCTGACCGTTACATTCTCGTGGCTATCGGCACGGCCCTCGGATCCGGCCCAAAGTGCGGCAATACCGATAGCAGAGCCAAGAACCCAAGTCTGCAGCCGGCGCAGCGATGCGTGATCGGGTTTCGCTGTTGCAATGGAATGGGATTGCTCTTGCATCGGTTTCTCCGGGTTAGGGCCGTGTTGTTTCGGGTATCGGAAGTAAATGGGCTGTTTGGCAAAGTTTCAAGTTGAGTTTGCGTGAACAAGTGGTGAAGCAACTGTAACATACCAACAAAAAAGGCCGCCCCGGCGGACGGCCCTTTGTCTTCTCATCCTCCGGCCCTTATTCGCCGATTGTGGCCAGATAGGCGATCAGGTTCGCCCGATCTTCACCATCGCGCATCCCGCTATAGCTCATCGCTGTACCGGGTGCGAAACCGCGTGGGTTTTCAAGGAACGCATTCAGGTTTTCAGGGGTCCAGACATCCGCCGCTTCGATCAAGGCGCCAGAATAGTTGAATTCATCGAAGAACTGCACGGGGCGGTCAACAACGCCAAACAGCGACGGCCCCGTTCCCTGCTGACCGGATTCGAGCGTGTGACAAGCGCGGCAGCTGCGCCACAGGCCTTCGCCGATTTCTGCGCTGGCAGTTTGGTAGAGGGTGGCAAACGACACTTCTTCGACGACTTCCTGCTCTTCCTCTTCAGCGCCTTCGACCTCGATGACGTAGGCTTGTTTGTCGTATTTGCCGGCTTCACCAGCCGAATATATTTCATCTGCAAGCCAGGCGCCGAGCAAAAAGACAAGGAGAGTACCGCAAAGGCTACCGATTACCTTGGTCATCGTCATTGTGTCGAACATGTCGCGTTCCATTCAGTTCAAAGTTTTATAGCTATCTATCCGCTTCCCACACCGGGTTGCAAGGTATACTGCCGCGACCAATCGCCCATTTTTTTCGGGTGGCAACACGGAGGTCACAGTGATGTCGCAAAGAATCGCATTTCAAGGTGAATTGGGGGCCTATGGTCACGAGGCCTGTGTGACCGCGCGCCCGGACCATACCCCCCTGCCCTGCACCACCTTCGAGGCTGCAATCGAGGCTGTCCGGAGTGGTGCCGCTGATCTTGGCATGATCGCTGTCGAAAACTCCACCTATGGTCGGGTTGCGGATGTACATTCGCTCTTGCCCGAAAGCGGTCTGCATATTGTCGATGAAACCTTTGTCAGGGTGCATATCAATCTGCTGGGCAAGCCGGAGGCCACCTTGTCAGACATTGCCGTGGCACGCGGCCACCCTGTGATCCTGCCCCAGTGCGGCACATTCCTGCGCAAACATGGGATCACCGGGCGCACCAGTTCAGATAACGCCCGCGCCGCGCGCGAAGTGGCCGCCGGCGATGACCTCAGCACCGGCGCCCTGGCATCAGAACTTGCCGCTGACATCTATGGCCTCAAGGTCCTGGCCCGCCATATCGAGGACCACGCCCGCAACACCACCCGCTTTCTGATCATGGCACGCGCGCCCGACTATACGCGCCGCGGCCCCTCTGGCATGATGACCAGCTTTGTCTTTCGCGTCCGCAACATCCCGGCGGCGCTTTACAAGGCAATGGGTGGATTCGCGACCAACAGCGTCAACATGACCAAGCTGGAAAGCTACATGGTGGGCGGCGACTTCATGGCCACACAGTTCTATGCCGAAATCGAAGGCCATCCTGACGATGCCAACGTCAAACTGGCATTGGAAGAGCTAGGTTACTTTACCGACCACCTGCACGTCATGGGGGTCTACCCGGCCGCGGCGCGGCGGCATGAAAAAGCCAGCGATCAGGCGTGAATTCGCGCCGGATACCGTCTGGCCCGGTCGCAAGCGCCGACCACGGCGTCACTGCCCACGCCGGTAGTCGTCCTCAATGGTTTCAGCGAAATCCAGAACGCGCGCCCTGAATCGCAAGGTCAGTCTGGCTTTTGCGAGCTTGACCGACTGTAACAGCAGACGCGCCGTCAGTGTCCCGGCACGCATGTCACAAGACACCAGAACACGGGTGCGCGTCGCAGAAAGTGCCACGGTTTCGATCTGGGTCACAGCTGTCAGCCCACCGGACTTGCTTGCAACTTCGATGGCGTGTTCCTGTTCAAGCGTGGTCAGCTCAGCCTGAACATTGCGGGATCGGCCGCGAAATTCAAACGCGATGTCCCAAATGGTCCCGATCGTCGGTTCGCCCTGAGAGCGGCGAATGACATCTACACCCTGGCGCATCGCGCGCCGCTCGAAATGGGCAAAATCGCTTACCCGTTCGTAAACGTAGGCAATCGGAGCATCAATATCTTCGCGTGTGCTGAGCTTCATTTCACCTTATCCCACCCGTCACCTAGCCAAGCCTGTCTGACAGCCACGCCTGCAGAAGGAAATGCGCTATGGCCCCTTTGCGCGCTGGCAACAGCCCGGGGTGATTTCCGGCAAAGGCCTCAGCCATTTCTTCCCGTGTGACCCACATGGCATCTTCAATTTCTTCCGGGTCGATGGTCAGCTCCCGGTCCAGCGCATCGCCAGCGCATCCCAGCATCAGTGAGGCCGGAAACGGCCAGGGCTGGCTGGAGAGATAGGACACAGCCCCCACGCGCACGCCGGCTTCCTCAAAGACCTCGCGGCGGACCGCGGCTTCTATGGTTTCCCCCGGTTCCACGAACCCCGCCAAAAGAGAATACATCCCCTCCGGCCACCCTGGCGACCGACCGACAAGGACCGCATTGCCATGGGTGATCAACATGATCACAACCGGGTCGGTGCGCGGAAAATGATGGCCGTCGCAGACCGCACAATCACGCTGCCAGCCCCCCATGGCGATCTGGCTTTGCGCCCCACAGCGCGCGCAAAACCGGTGCGATCGGTGCCATTCCATCACCGCCTTTGCCGTCGCTGCCAGCTCTGCATCGCGCGGGGACAAGCGTGCCATGATGGCACGTAGTTCAGCAAATGCCGCGCCCGGAACAGCAGAGTGTCTTTGCTCAGACGGATCAAGAAAGCGGTCGAGCGTCTCCGCCTGCGGTCCTTCAGGTTGCCACGCCGAAAGATCAGCGGCAAAGACAGGTGCTGCATCCTCTCGTCCCAGAAAAATCATGTCCGCGGCGGCATTCACCATCACGGGATGATCCATCGGAAGGCGCAGCAAATCGTCTCCTGCGATCATCGGTTTCCCACGCCACAAGAGGATCGCACAGGCGTTGCCCTGCTTGCGCATTGCCTGAGCCTGACCGCGCATTTCTGCCGCACGATCAAACCGGGAGCCGCCGAACGTCACTGTCTCTGCAATCTTCATCGCGCCGGGATGCCACGGAGCTTGCACAAGTGCAATTTTTTCCGACAAGATGGCGTAGTCGCCTTCAAGAATTCTCACTAGGGTTGCATCATGCAGGCTTCGGTTCCGTCTCCTTCGCGTCTTCCTACCGGCAGGCTGCGTGTCCTTGAAACCACAGACCTGCACATGCAGTTGCTTGACTACGATTACTTTGCTGATGTGACGGACCCCGGCATCGGTTTGATTGGCCTGATCGATCAGATTGAAGCGCTTCGGAATGAAAAAGGTGTCACGACCCTGCTTTGCGACAACGGCGATACCATTCAGGGCAGTCCTCTCGCAGATCACCTGGCCAGACATCTGGGTCCAGATCAGACGCACCCGATGATCGCGGCATTCAACCTGATGGAATATGACGCGATGACCCTGGGCAACCATGAATTTGACTATGGGCTGCGGTTTCTTCGCAATATCCTGTCCAAAGCCAAGTTTCCGATCATAAGTGCGAATATTGCCTGCCGCGACGGCGAAGCGTTGGCCCGGCCCTTTGACATTCTGGAACGTGATATCCCTTGTGATGATGGGCAAAGGCGCCCGATCAGGATCGGCATCACGGGATTTGGCCCGCCCCAAATCGAAGATTGGGGGAATCCATTTGGCGATGGCGCCGTCCGTGCAGACGATATTGTTGATGCCGCGCAAGAGGTCATCCCACAAATGCGCGCCGCCGGGGCGGACCTTATCATCGCGCTTTGCCATTCCGGGATTGGCGCGTCAGAGCGCAGCCCACGCATGGAGAACGCGGCACTGCCTCTTGCGATGACCGACGGTATTGACGTCCTTCTTTTGGGTCACACGCATGATGCCTTCCCTGATCCTGAGGGGACAAACACAAGCCCCGCTGATGACCGGAACGGACGGCTGCATGGAAAACCGGCGGTCATGGCCCGGTTTTGCGGCAAGTCACTGGGCGTCATTGATCTGGATCTGCAATGGGAGAAAGGCGCGTGGTCAATCGCAGGCCACAAGACCCGGCTGATCCATGCGCGGCCATCGCAGGGACACCAAAACCCCCTTGGCCGGAAACTGCGCGATCTTGTCGCCGCCCCGCATGCCGAAACGCTGGCAAAACTGCGCGCACCCATCGCCAGAACCGATCTCCCGATTGTCAGCTACTTTGCCACGGTCCAGCCCGATCTCAGCCAGCAACTGCTGGCCCGAGCCATGCAAAAGGCGCTCAGCAAGGCGATCGCGCACACGGGTGACGCGGCGCTTCCAATACTGGCGGCAAAGTCATCTTACCGGTTTGGCGGACGTGGCGGGCCGGGGCAATTTATCGACATTCCTCCGGGTCCGATCACATTGCGCGATGCGGCCGCAATTTTTCCGTTTTCGGATACGCTCTATGGGGTGCGGCGCACTGGCAAGCAACTCAGGGTCTGGCTGGAAAGATCGGCCGCCCACTACAACCAGATCCAGCCGGGAGACACAGACAGGCCGCTCATACACCCGCAAAGCGCAGGCTATAATTGTGATGCGATCTTTGGGCTGACCTATCAGATTGATCTGACACAGCCAGCGCGTTTCGACACGCAGGGCAACGTCGTCGCCCCCAACGCACAGCGTATCGTGCAATTGGCCCATAACAACCTTCCGGTCAGGGATGAAGATAGGTTCATCGTTGCGACCAACAGTTTTCGTGCCAAGGGCGGCGGTGGTTTCCCTGCCATTGCACCGACAGACGTCTTGCACAGGTCCACACAATCCGTGCGCGCGCATCTGATCACCTATCTCGCAGAAGTCGGGACCGTGAAAACGCCCCTCCGGCCTTCGTGGTCTTTCGCCCCGGCCGCGGGGGCAACTGCTGTTTTCGATAGCGCACCGCAGGCGCGGGATCATCTGGATCACCCCCTCAGCCACATCGGCCCCGGCAAAGACGGGTTCGCGCGCTACCGGATCAGCTTCTGACGCCTTGCGAAGACAGGAGACTCAGCCTATATCGACCCTTGAGAGGTTGGCGCGGGCGAGCGCCTCGCCAACCTGGTCAGGTCCGGAAGGAAGCAGCCATAACGAGCCCCGCTTGGGTCGTTGTCAGCCTCTCACCACGGTGTTTGCCGCAGGCAGGCACCACGCCCGACAAAGCGAACGCGCGGAGTCTGGAAGATTTGGAAGCTACATCCGGCAAAGGAGGATGTTCATGATTGTCGCAACACACGCCCTCCCGGTCCGGGTGCGCTGACGCTGTTTCCGCCCCCTCGTCCGGTTCCCGCTGATGTCCCGACATCAGCGCCCGAATTACCTTTGACGAGGATAAATCATTGACAGATTTGACACGCGACGCCCTTGGCTGGTCGCCCTACTACATGACCCAGCTCGACCTTGACGAGCTGGAAACGCTCACCCCTGCCCGCATCGCCACGGTCCACCGTGACCGGGTCGTGGGATTCTCCGAGATTGGCACGCTGGAGCTCACGCTCGATCCCGGCATCACGACCGCGGCGGTCGGCGTCGGCGACTGGGTGCTTTGCGCGCCAGACCAGCACCGGCTGGTCCGTGTGCTGGAACGGCAAACGGAACTGACACGCGGGACTGAGTACCACACAGGCGAAAAACAACTGATTGCCGCCAACCTCGATACGTTATTTGTCACGTCGTCCTGTAACAGCGATTTCAATCCCGCGCGGCTGGAACGGTATCTCGCCCTTGCCCATGATGCGATGATCACGCCGGTGATCCTGCTGACCAAGGCCGATCAGACCGATGACCCCGACAGCTTTGTTGAACAGGCCCGCGCACTGGGCCGCGATCTCGAGGTGGTCGTCATGGACGCCAAGACCGATGATGTTCCTGCACTTCTGGCCGCTTGGTGCGGCAAAGGACAGACCGTCGCGCTGGCCGGGTCTTCGGGTGTCGGCAAGACAACAATAGCTAACGCGCTGACCGGGGGCGATGCGGCAACGCGGGCCATTCGCGAAGATGACGCGCGAGGGCGGCACACGACCACGGGCCGGTCCATGCACCGGATGCAGAGCGGGGGGTGGCTGATTGACACGCCGGGCATGCGCGGTCTCGGTGTGGCAGAGGTGGCCTATGGGATCGACGCAACTTTCCCCGAGATTTCGGAACTGGCAGAGACCTGCAAATTTCGCGACTGCGAACACGAGACGGAACCGGGCTGCGCCGTTCAGGCAGCAATTCAGACAGGTGCCGTCGATGCCGAGCGGTTGAAGCGCTTCAAAAAGCTGAAACGCGAGAATCAGTATGCGACTGAAACAATCGCACAAGCGCGCGACCGTTCCCGGAACCTTGGCAAGATGTATCGCTCGGCGATCAAGAAAAAGGACCGATAGCCCAGCCTGTCGCGCGCGGTGTCCGGCGGATCATGGTCCATCCTGTCCCTGGACCGCCCAACGCATCTGGTCATCGGTCTCAACAGCGCAGGGGCGCACCGTCCTGAGCCGCACCAATGCGTCGTCCGGGGCCTCGCCTGCCGCAATCATCAGCCGCAGCACCATCATCCCCGACCGACCACAACCGCCAAAGCAATGCACCAGCACCCGGCCTTTTTGCGCCAGGACCGAATGCACCTGATCGCGCACGCGGCCCCATTCGAGGTCTACCGGCACGCCAAAATCAGCCACGGCAAGATGCAGCCAACCGATCCCCTCATTCCGAAGGTCGGAGCCGAGGGTTCCCGCACCCTTCCGGTCCAGTTCTGCCTGTGTTGTCATCGTCAAAACCAGATCGGGGCGCCATGCCATCAGATGCAGGTAATCGGCGCGGTAGTGGCGCGTCCGTCCCGGCATCGGCGAAAGCGCCAGTTCTCCCTGGCCGACTGGCAGGCGGTAAATCGCAAACTCGATCATATCCCGGACCTCACAGCTCTCCGCAATGCGGTGGACCATTCAGTATCACCTGCTTACTCTGACGCAACGCCCGATTCCCAAACCAAGGCCACCATGACCGATCAGCCCCAATACCAAGTGCTCGCCCGCAAATACCGGCCCGAAACCTTTGCCGATATGGTCGGGCAGGACGCGATGGTGCGGACCTTGAAAAATGCCTTCGCGGCGGACCGGATCGCACAGGCCTTTATCATGACGGGCATTCGCGGCACCGGCAAGACGACGACCGCACGTATTATCGCCAAGGGCATGAACTGTATCGGTCCCGACGGCAAAGGCGGACCAACGACCGAACCTTGCGGGCAATGCGAACATTGCGTGGCCATCATGGAAGGGCGGCACGTTGACGTGATGGAAATGGACGCCGCCTCGCGCACCGGCGTGGGCGACATCCGCGAAATCATCGATTCCGTACATTACCGCGCGGCCTCGGCCCGTTTCAAAATCTATATCATCGACGAAGTGCATATGCTGTCCAAGAACGCTTTCAACGCGCTGTTGAAAACGCTGGAGGAACCGCCCGAGCATGTGAAATTCATCTTTGCGACCACTGAAATCCGGCAGGTCCCTGTCACGGTTCTTTCGCGCTGCCAGCGTTTTGATCTGCGCCGGATCGAGCCGGAAACCCAGATCGCCCTGCTGCGCAAGATCGCCACCGCAGAAGGCGCTGAGATCGCGGATGAGGCGCTGGCACTCATCACCCGCGCCGCAGAAGGATCGGCCCGCGATGCGCAGTCCCTGCTGGATCAGGCCATCAGCCACGGCGCCGGTGAAACCACTGCCGATCAGGTCCGCGCAATGCTGGGCCTCGCGGATCGGGGCCGGGTCCTTGATCTTTTTGACATGATCCTGAGGGGCGAAGCCGCCGCCGCGCTGACCGAGCTGTCAGAGCAATACGCCGATGGGGCCGATCCGATGGCGGTGCTGCGTGATCTGGCCGAAGTCTGCCACTGGATCAGCGTGATCAAGATCACACCCGAGGCCGCAGATGACCCCACCATCAGCCCTGATGAACGCACGCGCGGTCAGGCAATGGCCGCTGATCTGCCGATGCGGGTCCTGTCGCGAATGTGGCAGATGCTGCTGAAGGCGCTGGAAGAAGTTGCCATGGCCCCCAACGCAATGATGGCCGCTGAAATGGCCGTGATCCGGCTGACCCATGTGGCCGACCTGCCCAGCCCCGAGGAACTGGTGCGCAAATTGCAGGACGCCACTCCACCGCCATCGGGCGGCCCTTCGGGTGGCAGACCCGCGCCGCAGGGCAGCAGTGCGACGGCGATAAGCAGCACGCCGGCACCAACACACTCCGGGCCCGGCGGTCACTCTGCATCCGGTGCGCAAACGGCGGTTGCGCTGGAAACCAACGCGCTGCAACACTACGCCCGGTTCGAAGATGTCGTGGAGCTGATCCGCACCCACCGCGATGTGAAACTGCTTGTCGAGGTTGAAACAGGGCTGCGCCTTGTCAGCTATCAACCCGGCCGCATCGAAGTGAACCCAACCCCCGACGCCGCCCGCGATCTGGTGGGGCGGCTGGGCGCGCGCCTGCAAGCATGGACCGGCAATCGCTGGGCGATCAGTATCGCAGAGGGTGGCGATCCAACAATCGCCGAAACACGCGACGCGGCTGAAAACGCGATCCGCGCCGAGGCAGAACAGCATCCGTTGGTCCAGGCGGTGATTGCGGCCTTTCCAAAGGCAACGATCACCGAAATCAGAACCGAAGCCGAAAAGGAACAGGACGCGCTGGAAGATGCGCTTCCCGAAGTCGATGATGAATGGGACCCGTTCGACGACGATTGATTGCGCAGTTGCGCCAAAGCACCTAACTGAAGACAAACGATACGCAAGGAGGCACGACGATGCTCAAAGGACTTGGCGGTCTTGGCGATATGGCCAAGATGATGAAGCAGGCACAGGAAATGCAGGGCAAGATGGCCCAGATGCAGGACGACCTTGAAAACATCATGGTCGAAGGCGTCAGCGGCGCCGGGCTGGTCAAGGCGACAGCGACCGCCAAAGGCGAACTCAAGGGCCTCAACATTGATCCATCCATCTTCAACGGCGACGACAAGGAAGTGGTCGAAGACCTGATCCTGGCCGCGATCAAGGACGCGCAAGGCAAGGCGACCGAGCGCGCACAGGCAGAAATGAGCAAGATGACCGAAGGGCTGGGCCTGCCGCCCGGCATGAACCTGCCCTTCTGAGCGGCAAAGAATTTTCGTCCGAAGATTCTTCAGACCGAATAAATTCCACGAAATTTATTCGCCATAATGTGAGCGGCATGACAAACGGCACAGAAGACCTCGACACCCTGATCGCCCTGATGGCAAAGCTGCCGGGCCTTGGCCCGCGCTCGGCCCGCCGCGCCGTGCTGCATCTCATCAAGAAACGGTCGTTGGTTCTGCTGCCACTGGCGGATGCCATGCAGCGGGTGGGTGCCACGGTGCGCGAATGCCTGAACTGCGGGAATGTCTGCACCAGCGATATCTGCGATATTTGCAGCGCCGAAAAGCGCGCCACAGGACAGATCGCCGTGGTCGAGGATGTCGCCGACCTTTGGGCGATGGAACGCGCGCAGGTTTTCAAAGGGCGTTACCACGTTTTGGGCGGCACGCTGTCCGCACTTGATGCCGTTGGCCCTGATGAACTGCGCATCCCCAAGCTGATCGACCGGATCAAGGCAGAGCAGGTCACCGAGGTGATCCTTGCCCTTGGGGCCACGATTGATGGTCAGACCACAGCGCATTACATCGCTGACCAACTGCCGGGTGTCACCGTCACCTCGCTGGCGCAGGGCGTGCCTGTCGGAGGGGAGCTGGATTATCTTGACGACGGCACGATCACGGCGGCACTCAATGCCCGCAAGGCACTTTGAAGGGCGGTGCCGTGACCAAGATATTGCCACAACTTCGCACAAGCCGCGCCCAATTCCTGTATTACCCCGATCCGATAGCGAGGGACGTTTTCAACGATGACCGATGACAAAAGGCAGGAAGACTTTGCGCAGCGGCTCAGCCGGATTGCGCATGAACGCGGAGATGCGGTTGCGCCGGGTCAGGATGCGCCAAAGCGCGATGTATCCGATTTCAGCTACGACATGCCCGGCGAAAGCCACCCGATCCGCAATGGGATCATCTGGGCCATCGCTCTCGCTGTTGCAGGAGCGGGCGGGTATTACGGCTGGAGCGCAGTGCCGCAGGATCTCAAGTCGGCACTGGCAGCCCTGGTGTCCTCTGACGACAGCATCGACGACACCGCTCTTTTGCCTGAAGATATCCCGCAAACCGACACCATGTCAGATGAGGGACCGACGCTCGCGTCCCCGGCAGTGGTGGGTGCTGCGGCAGAATCATTGTCACTGAGCGATGTTGTCACGCAAGTCAGCCTTCCGACGGAAAACACCGCGATCCGGGACATCATACCGATTGTTCGCAATGCAAGCTGCGAATTGCGCGCACCGCTTGCATCCGAAAAAGTTTCCGGCGTTCGGATCGAAAACGCCCTTCTGCCGGCCCCTCTCTCTGCCTTCTCGGAGCAGCAGTTGACGGATCAGGTGTTGCAGAACATCGAAGCGATCACCCAAGGCGACGTCGCGCCCAACAGCGCGATGGTCCTTGCGGGACAGAAAACCAGCCTTGATGTCATTGTAACTGACACGTCAGCCCCGCTTTATCTGGTCCTGCAAAACATGGGACCGGGGGTGATCTGGAACCTGCAAGCTGCCCCGGAAGTCGAGATCGCGCATGTTGCGGTGATCGGCTCGGATTTTTCGGGTGTGGCCAACCTGCCGCCTGATACCACCCTCGAGGCTTTGCTTGTCGGAGATTTCGTGCCGCCCTACCAATACGGTGCCGATGACACGCCGCGCGCCTGCATGATCCGCCCGTGGCGGAACCCGCAACCAGACTGGATCGGGTCGCTGAAAACAGAGGCAGGCAGCCTGACATCTCAAAACCAGATGTATTCTTACGCCAAAGGGTATCAGGCCTATAACGGCTGGTTCACTGCGACACTTGGTGTCGATGCGGCCACCAATATGATCACTGCCCGCGACGCGGCCCATGTGCTGTTGGGGCCAAAACCGGCAGAACCGCTTTCGTATCGCGGCCTAGCCGGGCAAGATATTCGCCTGATGGAGGCCGACTATCTGTTTGTCGGCGACGCCGCTGCACGCAAGGACGCCGCTGCGCAGCTTCATCTTGGCCTGATGTCCGTCGCGGCTGGCGGGGAGATCAGCGCGCTCAATCCACCTGCACTGGAAAGGAATGGCCAATGAAGCGCAGTCGCCTGTCCTTTGTCGTATTCCTCCTGATCCTTGCGCTGCCGGTTGTCGCACTGAACTTCGGTGGCTCTGCTGTCACCGACTGGCTTGCCGATCGCACCGCGCAATTCGTTCCGGTGACACCGGACCCCATTCAGGCAGAAGCCGCACCGCCGGACCCTTATCAATGGCTCAACGACCGCCCGGCACTGCGCGATGTGTTCTTGCCAAACGAGCTGACGCAGGCCCGTCTGATTACGGTCCAGAGAATCGTGAGCGCCGATGAATTGCTGAACGACGGGGAAGAACTGCCGTCCGGCCCCATGCTTGAGCTTTACGCCGCCGCACGCGCGCCCGCACAGCTTGCGCCCTACTGTGCAGACGTCATTGCCACAATCGGCTTGTCCTGCGATGTGATCCACACGCAGACCCGCCAGGACCGGATGGGGAACTGGATTCTGGATGGGCGTCTTGCCTATTTGCCCGCTGCCGCGCTAGGGGATCCATCGTCGATTGAAAACGGGCAATTGCTCAGCGCAGAAGCCGTCCTGCCCTACACCGGCGATCTGCGCCCAGCCAATGAGCCGGCAGCGCGCGAAGCGATGCTGATCCAGGCACAAGAGATTTGCGACCAACTGCGCGGCCAGCTGGGCAATTGTGTCCTGTCCGGTGTCACATTTGATCTGCAAGAGCTGTGGATCACGGACCTCGAAGTGCTTCCTGCTGACACCAACCCGGAGCGTCTGGAAGCAACCGCACAGTTTACGGTCTATGCAGATCAGGCAACGCTTGATGAAAGCAGCTTTGTTGCCCTTGTCGCGGGTATCGTCGATCCTGGCTAGGCGGGTGTTTCGCCCCCGAGTTGGGTCAGCCCCTCCGCAAGGGCGTCGAACACGATCCTGATCCTGCGGCTGGTGCGAAGCTCTCTGTGTGTGACCAGCCAGACCGGGAAATGCACCGGCTCAAGACCCGCGAACACCGGCTGCACATCTTTGTCATTCAGCCACAGCCCGCCGGGCAGAACAGCAATACCCAGACCAGCCCGCATCATTTCCGACAGGACTACACCGCTGTCAGAACGCAGCCTGAACTGGTCCTGAGCAATTTGCAGCCCGCGCTGGGCCAGGAAATCTGACATCTGCGTAACATCGCGGGGACCAAGAAAGATATGCGCTGCCACGTCGTCCGCTGTAACGGGCAACCCGTGCCGTGCAACATATGCCTTTGTCGCATAGAAGGTCGCATGAAAATCGCTCAGGCGACGCGCGATCAGGTCGGGTTGGTCGGGTTGCACATGCCGGATGGCAATATCTGCGTCGCGACGTGTCAGGTTTTCCAATCGGTTCGACGCAACGATATCCAGATTGATCTTGGGGGCCGTGTCGCGCAATTCGCTGACGATGGAAGGCAGAAAATGTGCCGCCAACAGATCACTGGCCGTGATTGATACGGTGCCGGACACATCCTGTGATTGCCCTGAGGCGACCATCGAAATCCGACTGGCCGCGTCGCCCATCGCCTGAACATGTTCCAACAAATCCTGACCTGCGGAGGTCATGACAAGCGATCGGCCCGCGCGCTCAAACAGGGTTATGCCCAGGGCCTGCTCCAACGCGGATACCTGTCGGCCCAGCGTTGGCTGGGTAGACCCCAGCGCACGCGCTGCCGCACTCAGTGACCCTTCCTCTGCGGTCGCAAGAAACGCCCTGATCTGGTTCCAGTCGAATGAAACGGCCTGCCAATTCATGCGATTATGTATATCAACTGGTCAAAATTAGGCAATTCCCATAATCAAATGTATATGCAACATGGCGCCATATTGACATTTACATTGGAAACACACGATGGCCGACGCAACATTCTGGGACAAAACCGCAAAGAAATATGCGGCATCACCTGTGAAGGATATTCCCGCCTACGAAGAAACCTTGGACCGGACGCGCCATTATCTGCGCCCTGACGACCACCTTCTCGAGGTCGGTTGCGGGACAGGAACAACGGCCATGACGCTTTCAGCCGCGGTCCGCAGGATCACCGCGACAGATGTGTCGGCCAAGATGCTGGACATTGCCGAAGGCAAGCGCGCGGGGACCTCTGCCTCAAACCTTGCCTTCCAACAATCAGAAATCACCGAACCACTGCCGGATGCCCCATTTGACGCGATCTGCGCATTCAGCATTCTGCATCTGGTCGATGATCTGCCCAAAACGCTGGCGCATCTGCGCGGGCAGCTCAAACCCGGTGGGCATGTCATTTCAAAAACGGCATGCCTGCGGGATATGAACATGTTCATTCCCGCCGTGATCAAGGTCATGCAGTTCTTTGGCAAGGCCCCTCATGTGCTGCTGTTTGATGCAACCGCGCTTGAGAGTGCGTTTCGCCGGGCCGGTTTTGAGATCGTGGAAACCGGCCATTTTGGCAAAGACAAACATGTCCGCTTTGTCGTTGCGCGCCGCCCTGCCTGAACGAAAAAGGCGCCCTCGCAAGGGCGCCCTTATCCCGAAATGTCACCAGGTCAGTCTTTGCTGTCCTCGTCATCGGGCAGATTGAAGAAGCTGTCTGCGTCAGAGACGTCGCGCGTATCAGCTGCGTCATCTTCGCTTTCATCATCATCGCGCGGATCGGACAGGCTGAATGTTTCAAGCCCGGCCATCGCACTGGGCATCTTTGGTTCTGCGGGCATGCCAAGGGACTGCTCGGTGCTGACCAGCTTGCGACGCTCGTCATCTGACATGACAGCGCCCTCTTTTTCCTTCTTGGCGTTGGCTTTCTGAACAGCCGCATCCAGTTCAGACTGCTTGCACAGGCCCAAGGCCACCGGATCAATCGGTTCGATGTTGTTGATGTTCCAATGTGTGCGCTCGCGAATGGCCTGAATTGTCGGCTTGGTGGTGCCAACCAGTTTGGAAATCTGACCATCGGTCAATTCCGGATGGAACTTGACCAGCCAATAGATCGAGGCCGGGCGGTCCTGACGCTTGGACAGCGGTGTATAGCGCGGGCCACGGCGCTTTTCCTCGCCTGCGGCGGCGGCATAGAACTTCAGCTTCAGCTTGTGTGTCGGATCAGCCTCGGCCTTGTCGATCTCTTCCTGGGTCAGCTGATTGTTGGCGATCGGGTCAAACCCCTTCACCCCAGTCGCCACATCACCATCGGCAATGCCCTGCACTTCCAGCTCGTGAAATCCGCAAAAATCAGCGATCTGTTTGAAGGTCAATGTGGTGTTATCGCAAAGCCAGACAGCGGTCGCTTTGGCCATAATCGGTTTATCGGACATCTTTCATCTCCATCATAGCAACGGACAAGCCTTTCCCGCGCCCTTGAAATGGGCAGACTGCGTTGGCAGCCGGGTTCGCATTGTCGGGGAACTTGCGGTGTATATAGTGGCGCAGATGCGAATTGGAAAGATCAAAATGTACCGTATTCTGACCCTGCTTTGCTTTGCTGCGGCACCGCTTTCGGCCCAGGACCGGGCGGGAGATTTCGACTATTACGTCATGTCACTGTCGTGGTCGGCCAACTGGTGCGCGCTGGAAGGTGATGCACGCAATTCGCCGCAATGTGATCCAGCGGCGAATCTCGGTTGGATCTTGCATGGGCTCTGGCCCCAATATGATCGCGGCTACCCCACGTTTTGCGCCACCAACGAAAGGGCCCCCAGCCGCAGCGACACGGGCGCAATGGCAGATATCATGGGCACGGCGGGATTGGCCTGGTATCAGTGGCGCAAGCATGGGGTCTGTTCAGGACTTTCGTCAGATGACTATTACGCCCTGTCGCGCGCGGCCTACGGGCGCATCGCACGCCCCGGGGTGCTTCGCGAATTGGACCGCAAAGTCACCCTGCCTGCCTCTCTCATCGAAGAAGCCTTTCTGAGAGACAACCCCGCATTAGAGGCCGACCAGATCACCATCACCTGCAAAGCCGGCTACATCCAGGAGGCGCGGGTCTGCCTGACGCGCGATCTGGAGTTTCGCGATTGCGGTCAGGATGTCATCCGGGACTGCGCCATGACCGATGCGCAATTTGACCCGATGCGCTAGCCGCAAAGCAAAAAAGGCACCAAAGTCGCGGCGCCTTTTCAAATTCCGACTATCGAGCCATCGATCTGGTCAGGAATTTGCGGGTTCCTGTTCCGTTACAACGCGGCTGCCATCCTTGAGAGTAATTTCACCGCGCGCGTCCTGACACTTCGGCGTGCCGTCACGGTTCAGGCGCGGCGTCATGAAGCCTTCAATCCCGTCGTCTATGTACCAATGCTGGCAGCCATCCGGGTCAATCCAGATGCTGGCCACGCCATCGCGCAGAAACCCACCATCAATCCCGCTGTCGACAACCGAACTGTCGTCACCAATCCGTTCGCAGGCTGACAGGACACCTGCTGCCAGAACGAAGAATGCGCTGCGTGTGAAAGCCATTTTTGTACCGTCTACCTGTGCTTGTGCTGATGCACGATTCGCGTGTTTCTCCAGTTGACTTATCTTATGTTGAGATTTGATGTAGGTCCACCACCGCGATACCTGCACTTAAGCAAGTGCATCGCGGCGCTTTGTCACGCCAAGAGTTCCCGGGTCAGCGGTTTTTCCGGATCGGCAAGCCCGTCAATGATACTGAAATGGTGATGCCCCTGCTCCTCGACTGCATGACAGTGCCAGGCGTCCTCCAAGGCCCGGGCCTGTTCCAGAAAGGCGGGCCTCTCATCAGCGCCCACCCATATTGTCACAGGCACCTTTGGTATGTGCAGGTGGACCGGGCTTTCCGCGCGGACCTCGGCGGCGTCCAACCTGAGCTTTTTGTTCATTGAAGTGCGCATCAAAGGGGCAAGATCGGCAACCGGAGAGACAGGCACAACCTTTTGCAACCGGGCCTGCCAGCGCGCACCCAGTCGCGGCGCCGTCATACGGGCGACAAGCTGGCCACCGGCGGAATGGCCCACCAGCCGCAAAGGCCCCGGCACACGTTCGGACGCCATGCTGATCGCTGCGGCGACCTGGTCGCCGATCTCTGCGATCCGCACATCGGGGCAAAGATCATAGGACGGCATTGCAACCGCCCAGCCATGCGCCAGAGGCCCGGCTGCAAGATGTGACCAGTAGGATTTGTCAAACCGGAGCCAATAGCCGCCGTGAACAAAAACCACCAATCCCTTGGCCAGTCGGTCGGGATGAAACAGATCCAGCCGTTGACGGGGGGTTTCGCCATAAACCACATCCGTCTCGCACAAAGTCACCGCCCGAAAGCTCGCAGCGGCCTGCGCCCATCTTTCGGGATAGGCATCTGCGCCTGGAATATAGGCGGCATTCGCATAGGCATCGTCCAATTCCATGATGACCCCCCTTTACGCCGCTCCCCTGCATGGGTCACATAGGGCACAAATCCCACGGAGGCTACCATGCTCGATGAATCCACCAATCTCAAATCCTTGTTGTCGCGTCCCGATCTTCTTTGCGAAACTGCTTTCGTGGCTGGCGAATGGGTATCGGCTGCCAGCGGCAAGACATTTGAGGTCGTCAATCCGGCGCGCGGCGACGTCATTGCAAAGGTGCCGGACCTTTCCCGCGCCGAGGTCGCCGACGCCATCGCAGCCGCAGAAACCGCCCAGAAGCCCTGGGCCGCCCTGGCCGCCAAGGAACGCGCGAAGGTCTTGCGCAAGTGGTTTGATCTGATGATGCAGCATCAGGAAGACCTTGCTATCATCATGACCGCGGAACAGGGCAAACCCCTGACCGAGGCGCGCGGCGAGGTCGCTTATGGCGCGTCTTTCGTGGAATGGTTCGGCGAAGAGGCCAAGCGCGTCTACGGTGAAACAATCCCCGGCCATATGGCGGACAAGCGGATCACCGTGCTGAAACAGCCCATCGGCGTGGCTGCGGGCATCACACCGTGGAACTTTCCCAACGCCATGATCGCCCGCAAAGTGGCCCCCGCGCTTGCCGCGGGATGCTCATTTGTGGCGCGACCGGCATCACTGACGCCGCTCTCGGCCCTTGCCATGGCGAAGCTGGCCGAAGAAGCGGGCGTTCCCAAAGGCCTGCTGTCGGTGGTGACTTCGACTTCCGCCTCTCAGGTCGGCAAGGAGTTTTGCGAAAACCCCATTGTGCGCAAGCTGACCTTTACCGGCTCCACTGAAGTGGGGCGTATTCTGCTCAAACAAGCCGCCGATCAGGTGATGAAATGTTCCATGGAGCTGGGCGGCAACGCCCCCTTCATCGTCTTTGACGACGCTGACCTGGATGCCGCAGTCGAAGGCGCCATCGCCTGCAAATTCCGCAACAACGGTCAAACCTGTGTCTGTGCCAACCGGATTTACGTGCAAAAGGGCGTCTACGATGCCTTTGCCCAAAAGCTGAAGTTCGCTGTGGAAAAACTGCATGTGGGCGACGGGCTGGCCGAGGGGACAACACTCGGGCCGCTGATCGAACCGGCAGCGGTTGAAAAGGTGCAGGAACATCTTGACGATGCGCTGTCCAAGGGCGGTGAGATCCTCACCGGTGGCAAGCCCCACGACCTTGGCGGTCAGTTCTTTGAGCCCACGATTGTGACCAAGGCCAACAAGGATATGCTGGTCAGCACCGATGAAACCTTTGGTCCCTTCGCGCCACTGTTCATGTTCGAAGACGAAGACGACGTGATCGCGCAGGCCAATGACACCATCTTTGGGCTGGCGTCCTATTTCTATGCCAAGGACCTGAGCCGCGTGACAAAGGTTGCGGAAGCGCTGGAATACGGGATCGTGGGTGTCAACACCGGCATCATCTCGACCGAGGTGGCACCTTTTGGCGGGGTCAAGCAATCGGGCCTTGGCCGTGAAGGGTCCAGCCACGGGATCGAGGACTACATGGAGATGAAATACATCTGCACCAGCGTCTGAGCGGTAATTCGGGTCAGGCCATCCTGCCGGTGTTCTGACCCAGAACAGAATCTTGAGAATCTTTGGCGGCCCGCCAAGGATTGACCTCCCGCCCGCGTCCAATCACCGTGATGCGCATGATGACAAGCGATGAGGACCTGGCCACAGCAGCCGCCGCCGGCGACGGCGCGGCCTTTGCGAGCCTGCTTGACCGGCATTATGATCGGCTTTTTGCCTTTTGCTTTCGGCTGACCGGATCACGCAGCGAGGCCGAGGATCTGACGCAGGATATCTGCGCGGCCCTGCCCGCAAAACTGGGCAGCTATCAGGCCCGCGCCAAAGTCACCACATGGCTTTATCGGGTTGCCGTCAACGCCGCCCATGACCGCCGGCGCAAACGTGCAAGCTACGTCAGGGCCACTACAGGCTGGGGGGATTGGGAAATCAATCGCACTGCCGCCAACGAAGAGACCCATGCCCAGCTGGACTGGCTGACCGCAGCGATGAACCAACTGGGCGAAGACCTGCGCGACACATTGGCATTGGTGCTGGACGACATGACCCACGCGCAGGCCGCAGAGGTGCTGGGTGTCTCGGAAGGGACCATCAGCTGGCGCATTTCTCAGGCCAAGAACGCACTGCGCGCCATCAGGGAAAAGGAGGAAGCGGTATGAGCGATGACCTCGACGATCTCAAGGCCATGATGGCGGACGCCACCCCGCGCCCCGATGCCGCGCGTCGGGCTGCACATCTGGCGCTGGCGCAAGAAAACTTTGATGCGCTCCAAGGATCACGGACCCCTGCGCGTCCCACTTCTGTAACCGGGCCAAAGGGCCCCTGGACAGGAGTAAGGACCATGTTGAATGCCATGACTACCAAAGGCGGGCTGACCGCCACTACCGCACTGGTCGCCGCCGGGTTTCTGGTGTTGACGCCGCAGGGGCAGGACCTGCTGCGTCCGCCGTCGGCCCCACAGATCACAATGACAGAATTTGACAGGCCGGCGACTGCACCGCAGGCAGGGACCGTGGCGGAACTGGCCAATGTGCGGCCTGAAAGCACAGCGGTGCAGGACACCCCCATCAGCGGTGGCGCGGACCCGCTGCCTGCACCAACGCTCGAAGACCCGTTTTCAGACCGCTCGGTCCCTGTCGTGCGTGAACGCCAGCCCGCATTGTCGGCAAGCCGATCCAACGAGATGGAAAGTGATGCAATCGGACAGGTGGCGCCACAACCCCAGGCGATGCAGGAAAGTGTCTCGGTCATGGACGCCCCAATGACGCAGCCCGCTGTTTCGGGCCTGACAGCCGCCCGGCGGGTAGTCGTCGCGCCTTCGCCGCCGCCGGATAATGTGGCAAGCACCCCGGTCAGCAACACGGAAGAATTTGCAAATGCAGACAGCAACCCGCTCAAGATTACCGCAGAAGAGCCCGTTTCGACCTTTTCGATCGACGTGGACACGGCCAGTTATGCGGTGGTGCGGTCCTCGCTTTTGCGTGGTCAGCAACCCCCCGCGCAGGCCGTCCGCATTGAGGAACTGATCAACTATTTCCCCTATGACTACGCTGCGCCCGACGAAAGTGAGGCCCCCTTCCGCCCGACGGTCACGACCTTCCAGACGCCATGGAACGCGGACACCAAGCTGGTGCATATCGCGCTGCAAGGGCGGATGCCTGCTTTGGATGAGCGCCCGCCGCTGAACCTCGTCTTTCTGATCGATACCTCCGGGTCGATGGACGATCCGACCAAGCTGCCGCTGCTCAAGCAGTCTTTCCGGCTGATGCTGGACCAGTTGCGGCCAGAAGATCAGGTGGCAATCGTCGAATATGCAGGCAGTGCGGGTCTGGTTCTGGACCCGACCGCCGCCACTGAGCGGACAACGATCCTGCAAGCGATCCAATCACTTGGCGCGGGCGGGTCCACCAACGGTCAGGGCGGGTTGGAGCAAGCCTACAGTGTTGCCGAAACCATGGCCGCCGATGGCGAAGTCAATCGCATCATCCTGGCCACGGATGGCGATTTCAATGTGGGGCTGAGCAACCCTGACGCGCTCAAGGATTTCATAAGCGACAAGCGCGACACGGGCACCTACCTCAGCGTGTTGGGCTTTGGACGAGGCAATCTGGACGATGCGACCATGCAGGCGCTTGCGCAGAACGGGAACGGCACGGCGGCTTATATTGATACGCTGTCAGAGGCGCAAAAGGTGCTGGTCGATCAACTCTCTGGTGCTTTGTTCGCCATCGCGGGCGACGTGAAACTGCAGGTAGAGTTCAACCCCGCCCAGATCGCCGAATACCGTCTGATCGGGTATGAAACCCGCAGCCTGAACCGCGAGGATTTCAACAATGACGCGGTGGATGCCGGCGAATTGGGCGCGGGGCACGCGGTGACCGCCATTTATGAGGTGACACCAGTTGGCAGCCCGGCTCAACTGAGTGACCCGCTGCGCTATGCGCCCAGCACCGTGGCGGACACGTCGGGCGAGTTGGGCTTTCTCAAGATGCGCTACAAGGACCCCGGCGCGGCGTTCAGCCAATTGATCGAAACACCGATCCCAGACAATGACGGCATCCCCGGCACCGAGGCGAATTTTGCAGCCGCGATTGCTGGGTTCGGGCAGTTGCTGCGCGACGACCGCTATCTGGGCGACTGGAGCTATGATGCCGCGATAGCCCTGGCCAATGAAAACCGGGGGGAAGATGCATTTGGCTATCGCACCGAAGCTGTGCAGCTGATGCGGCTTGCGCAAAGTCTGGCGCGTTGACCTGGCTTGGTTTCTTTGGCCTGCCACAACCTCATTTCATCTACGGCGGTAGGCCGCACTCTCATAGAATTCGCGCAGGGTCTGGCCTTTTTCGGGGCGATACCGGTCCAATTCGCGCAGGTCGGAGATCCGATCAAGGCGGAACATTCGGAACCCATTGCGCAGTTCGCACCAGCACACGGCGGTCCAGACCTTGCCCCAGAACCAGACCCCCAAGGGGCGCACAACCCGCGATGTCTGCTGTCCGGCCTCATCGGCATAACGCATTTCCAACCGGATGTGCGCCTCTGACGCCGCTTCAAACCTGTCCAGATAATCGCGCCAGTGGCCTTGCTGTTCGGCACCTTCCATCACATGCACATTCACCTGACCAACCTGCCTGCGGGCATCGTCGGGCAACACGGCATCGATCTTGACCAGCGCCTCTTGCGCCGCCGTCGCCATTTTTGTGCCACCCCATGTCTGTAGGATCCGCGCACCGGAAACCAGGGCCACAATTTCATCATTGGTGAACATCAGGGGTGGCAGATCATAGCCATCGCGCATCAGATATCCAACCCCGGCTTCACCTTCTATCGGGACTCCGGAGCCGATCAAATGGGCCACGTCGCGGTAAATTGTCCGCGGCGTGACCTCGAGCTTTTCGGCCAATTGTGCCGCCGTGGTCAGCCGACCGCCCCGCAGAAACTGCAATATCTGAAAGAGGCGATCGGCGCGGCGCATCTAACCCGCTGCCTCGAAAAGGCCGATGGAATTGCCGTCAATGTCCTTGGCATAAGCAAACCGCCCGGCGGGAATCTCTATGGCGGGGCTCAGCACCTGACCACCCGCTTTCCAGCAGCGGTCAATCGCCGTTTCAAGCGTGTCCTCCACGGCAAGATGGATGGTATTGCCGCCATCAGCCGCAGGCTTGCCGGGATAAAGATGCGCGCCTGCGCCATTCATCAGGCCGCCAAGAACCGCCATGGGGTTGGGCCCGGAATTGTCGATTTCCATCTCATAGCCAAAGACTTCGCCGTAAAAGGCAACGGATTTTTCCATGTCTGATACCGGGATTTCACCCCATGCCATAATTGTTCGTGTCGTCATGTCTCATCTCCTGGGTTGAGGTTGATGGACGTCTTTAAGCATACCCCTCCTGACAGCATTATGTCAGCATGATTTCAGGAGCCCGGCAAATCGCAGTGGACCCTCAGCGAGGCCGAGAGGCCATGGCCGCGCCATTCTTAGAAAGGAACCTCAAGAGCTGCACCCTGCATGATCCTTCCGCCTGCGCGAAAATTGTCGAGCAGCGACGCAGCGCCCCTTCCGCCTTTCGCTTACAGTTTCCAGATATGCCCTGTCTCTTTTTCGGAGAGGTCCCACAATCTTGCCATGACGGATTTGTCGTAGGCAAAAGGTTCCAGCGTGCCTTGACCGACCGGGCCGACCCACTCCATTCGGCCCGTGGGACCATAGAGCGCACGCTGCTCCAACCCATCTTCGGTTGCGCACATGACTTCCGGGTAGGCACCTTTTTCGGCCGATTGCACCATGGGCGAAAGGGACATGAGGTAGAATGCGATTCGGGTGGCAAGGCCACCGCTGGTGCTGATGAGGGATGTGGCCGATGATCCGGGATGGCAGACATAGACACGGGCGCTCTTGTTGGCGGCCCTGATCCGGTCTTGCAGCTCATATGCAAACATCATCTGCGCCAGTTTACTTTGGCTGTAGACGGGATTGGCGCTGTAATTCTTGTCCCAGTTCATGTCGTCAAACTGGATCGTCCGTTTCCCCATCTTATAGCCAAGGCTGGCGACGACCACGATCCGGCCTTTCGCGCGTTCGATGCAATCGAAGAGCATCCCGCACAGGACGAAATGGCCATAGTGGTTGGTGCCAAGCTGGCTCTCATGTCCGTCCTTGGTGAACATCTGTGTCGGCACCTGCGCGATGGCGGCGTTGCAGATCAGCGCGTCGATCCGGGGGACGGTCCCTAGTACTTCTTCCGCCGCCCTGCGCACGCTCGCGAGTTCTGCCAGGTCCATGCGAACAAAACTCACGTCAGCACCTGCGCCGAATTCCTTTTTCAGATTGTCGACGGCCGCGGCCGATTTCTCGGCGCTGCGGTTCAGCATCACGACCTTCGCACCTTGTGAAAGAAGGATACGGCAAGCCTGGAACCCTGTACCGGCATTCGCACCGGTAATCAGGTAAGTCTTGCCCGCAAGCGGGCCAAGGCGTTCTGGGGTCCAGCCCTGTGGTCCAAACTGGGCGTCGGTCATCTTCTGGCTCCTTTTGGCGTCGGCCAGCCGGCCACGCGATATATGTTTTCTCATTGGTAAGCAGATAACTCTCTGTGCTGCGCAAAAACAGACGATATCGTCGCGAATACTTGCCTGATTGTATCGGGATGGTTGCCGGGGTCAAAGTTACGGTGCTAAATTGACTGCATGACACAGAACCAGATCAAACACCTCATCACAGACAGGATCACCGACGACGGCCTGATTGAAACCGGCGTGCCGGGCGTAAAGATGTTTCGCGCAACACGCAGCATGCCATGTGCCCCTGCGGTTTACGAACCTGGCGTCATCGCCATCGTGAGCGGGACCAAGGAAGCGGTGCTGGATGGCACGCGCTATGTCTATGACAATCGCCAGTATCTATGTTGCCCCATGTCGATGCCGGTGAAGGCCGGAACACCGGGGGCGTCGCCGGAACACCCTCTTTTGGGGGTATATATTACCCTCAACCCGCGCATGATGCGCGAATTGGCCATCGAGATGGAAAACGCGGGAGGCACGGTTCCAAAGGCCCCCGGTGGTCCTGCCTCTCCGGCCATCAGGCTGGCGCATTGGGATGAGCCGTTCTCGGATGCGCTGTTGCGGGTGCTTCAACTGGGGAGCAGTGAAACAGATTTGGCCGTGCTTGGCGAGGCGCGCCTGCGCGAGCTTTACTATGCGATCCTGAAGGGCGAAGCAGGAGATTCTGCCAGACAGGCATTTGGCGTTGGCAATGCCATCGCGCGGTCCATTGCGCATGTGTCATCCAAATTGAACGAGCCGATCTCGATTGATGATATGGCCACACGCGCTGGGCTCAGCCGTGCCGTGTTTCATCGCAAATTCAAACAGGCGACAACCATGTCACCGATCCAATTTGTGAAGTCGATGCGCCTGGGGAACGCCGCGATGAAGATTGCCGAAGGCATGACCGTCAGTGAAGCGGCCATGGATGTGGGCTATATAAGCCCGTCGCAGTTCAGCCGCGAGTTCAAACGGATTTATGGACAATCCCCCAGACAGTGGAGCGATGCCCAGCACGCCACATTGCAATCTGCATGAGCACGAGCGCAGCCTGCGCGTGTCGCGAAACCGATATCATCGTGCTGAAAGGCTGGATTGACCAAAGGCGGAGCAAACGACTGTTTTTGGCACGGAAGTTCTGTCATGGGATTTTTGTCCCAATCGGTCGTTCGTTTATTGCGCAGCTAACGGCAGGAATCAGCCATGGCGGGAGCAGGTCTGCGTTTGCAGTAAGTGAGCGCCGCTGTTATGAAACCTCCTGCTAATAGAGAGGTCGCATGTCCGAAGGAGCAGTAATAAGCAGAACGGAAAAGAAAGGGATTGCCTGTGCCGGGAACTGGATTCTGGATACGGTTCACACGATTTCGCATTGGCCCGAAAAATCTGGCCTAGCACTCATTTTGTCACAACACATCGGCCTTGGTGGCGGCCCCGCAAATTTAGCTGCCGGTCTGAAGGCGATGAAAGTTCCGTATCCAATTCTGCCAATTGGATTGATCGGCGCAGGAGCGTCTGGCGATGAAGTTTTGCGTTTATGTCGGGAGGCTGGATTGCCGTTGGAAGGGCTATCCCGGACATCCAAGGCAACGACGTCTCAGACCCACGTGATGAATTTACCTGGCGACAGCCGGACATTCTTTCACCACCCTGGGGCGAACAATCTGTTGGATGCCTCATCGATCAACGTCGAACAGCTTTCCGAGGCAGGACTTAAGATTCTCTACCTTGGCTATCTGACATTGCTTGAGCAATTGGACATGATCCTTTCAGACGGAAGATCCGCTGCAGCACACATACTCGCCGAAGCAAGAAATTTCGGCATAGTCACATGCGTCGACCTTGCGTCGACCAAGACCGACACATACCGCCAGGCGATAGAGGCGACTCTGCCAGCAATAGATTATCTATTCGCCAACGAGATCGAGGCGGAGCAGGCTACGGGTGTCGCGTTGACGCACGATGCAAACGCTGATGCCATGATGCAGGCCGCTCGCATCTTAAAAAGCGGCGGCATACATCGCGCCGTCATCATTCATGCACCGGAACAAGTCGTTTGGTGCGGTGATGGAACCGAACTCGCACTCAAACCGAAATTGCTCCCTCAAGAAGAAGTCGTCAGCGCAGTTGGTGCGGGTGATGCCTTTGCCTCAGGCGTGATCCACGGCATTCACGAAGACTGGCCTGCTGAAATTTCTATTGAATTCGGCATGCGTGCAGCAGCTGCCTGCCTGTCCGACTACACCGCGACAGGTGGGTTGCAGAATCTGCTCGTACCGGAATTATCCCCGTAGAGATCGCGTTGCAATCTTTTCGGATGGCATGAGTGACGACTCCGTTCGAGCTGCGGTCGTCCAACTAACGCAGGTTCAACGTCAGCTTCAATGAGATACTCGGTCAAAACCCATACGTTTCCGTCACAGGCAAAAACCACCCTTGCTGACCTTGCTCAAGATCGATCAGCGATCCAACCCAATCCGTCCAATGTCGCAGCGCCCGGCTTGTATTCACCCGAGATCCACCCCTGATACCCCTGGCTGTCAAGCGTAGAAAAGAACGCCGGAAAGTCGATCTTGCCTTGGTCAGGGTCTGTCCGATCCGGCATCTGCGCCACTTGCACATGAACCGTGATATCGCGCATCGCAGCCCATGTGCCCGGAACGTCCCCAGTGATCTTGGCCGCATGGAAAGCATCAAATTGCAATCGCAGGTTTGGCGCGTCAATGGTCATCACGATCTCGCGCCCCAGATCAAAACTGTTCAGGAAATACCCCGGATTGGTCGCGTTGTTGATTGGTTCGATCGTGAGGCTCTGGGTTGGCGCCTCCGCCGCAGCCCAGCGCAGGTTGTTTTCAAACGTCGTCCGGGCTTCGGGCCCTTCGGCTACACCGGACATGACATGCAGGTGCTGCGCCCCCAGCGTTCGGGCGTAGCGCAGGGCGCGGCCAAAGTCCTTCTTGAACCGCTCTTGCAGCCCGGGCACCGCCGCGAAGCCTTGGGGACCGCCGGCATAATTGGGTGGCGGGCAGTTGATAAGGGCCATTTGCAGATCGTGTTTGGCCAGTTCATGTACAATATCCTGCGCGTTCACATCGTAAGGGGAAAGCACCTCAACCGCGTCAAAACCGGCTTCCTTGGCCGCCCCAAAACGTTCAAGAAACGGCAATTCGGTGAAAAGCCAGGTAAGGTTGGCGCAAAACTTGGGCATCGGACGTCCTTGGATGACAACAGCGAGGATTGGGGGAAGTCGGAAGCCTCGCCCCTCAGTCCAATTCTGCCGAGGGGATGATGGGAAAGAATTTCCCCATAGATCGCACGCCGAACCATTTCGCGCCATTGTGGGTGGCATGTTCGCCGATCTCAACCAGCCGGTAGAATGATTTGCGGTCTATGAGGGCCTCCAGGTTGGCGCGAACCAGCACATAGGGCGATGGCTCGCCTGTTTCAGGGTCACGCTCCACCCGGATCGGATGGTCAGGGCCTGCGATCATAAGGTCGCCGACATTGGTTTCAAACTCCAGCCCATCGCCGCGCCTGTTGAAATCGACTGCGACAAATGGCGCGTCATCGACCGTGATCCCGACCCGCTCGACCGGCGTGACCAACACGTATTCATCCCCGTCGCGCCGCAGAATCGTTGAAAAAAGCCGCACCAATTCCGCCCGCCCAATCGGCGTGCCCATGTAAAACCACGTCCCGTCACGGGCGATCCGCATGTCAATATGCCCGCAATGGGGTGGATTCCACAGATGAACGGGCGGCAAACCGCCTTTTTGGGCAGCGCGCGCGCTGCTGGCGAGGCTTTCTGCTGACGGTGTCACAATCTTTTGTGTGGTCATTCTTTTTGCCATTGGGTGTGATGGGATTATCTGTTGTGATGCACGATATAGTTCAACCGGAGGAATGTCATGGCCAACAATGCCGATCTCGTCGTTCAGATTGAAAATCTGGGCGCAAAGCTGGCAGAGGCCCGCAACAGCATCGCGGCCCGTTTCATTGGGCAGACGCGCGTGGTGGACCTGACGCTGACGGCGCTCATTTGTGGCGGTCATGCGGTTCTGATCGGCTTGCCCGGCCTGGGCAAGACCCGCCTTGTTGATACGCTCTCGACCGTGATGGGCCTGAAAGGCAACCGCATCCAGTTCACGCCCGACCTGATGCCTGCGGATATCCTTGGCTCGGAGGTGCTTGAGACATCGCAGGATGGATCGCGCAGCTTCCGCTTTATCGAAGGACCGGTGTTTTGTCAGATTCTGATGGCAGATGAGATCAACCGCGCATCCCCACGCACCCAGTCTGCTCTTTTGCAGGCCATGCAGGAGAAAGAAGTCACAATAGCGGGCGAACACCGCCCCCTTGGCGTGCCGTTTCATGTGCTGGCCACCCAGAACCCGATTGAACAGGAAGGCACATACCCCCTTCCGGAAGCGCAGCTTGACCGCTTTCTTGTGCAAATCGACGTGCCTTACCCAGATCGCGACACCGAGAAAGACATTCTGATCGCTACGACAGGTGTGGAAGATGCAGCGTCCAGACCGATCTTCACAGCGCAGGAATTGCTCGACGCACAAACGCTTTTGCGGCGGATGCCGGTCGGAGACAACATCGTGGAAATGATCCTTGATCTGGTCCGCGCCTGCCGCCCTGACGATGAAAACGCGCCCGATATCGTCCGGCAGAGTGTGAGCTGGGGTCCCGGTCCCCGTGCGGCACAGGCGCTGATGCTGACGGTGCGGGCGCAGGCCCTGCTGGAAGGCCGTCTTGCGCCCTCCGCTGAGGATGTCCGCGCAATGGCCATTCCGGTTCTTGAACACCGCATGGCACTGTCCTTTGCCGCCCGCGCACGCGGTGAAAGCGTTCACCACGTCATCAACACCGTGGCCGATCAGATCACCACAGTGGCCAGCGCCGCATGACCAACCCCCTCGCCCTGAGATCCGACGCCGAGGCGCTCGCCGCCCCGCTGCCCCCGCTTTTGGCGGAAGCAGAGCATTTGGCGTCAGCCGTTCTTTTGGGCGAACACGGGCGCAGACGCGCAGGCACGGGCGATACGTTCTGGCAGTACCGCTCGGCGCAACCCCACGATGAGGCGCGCAGCATCGACTGGCGGCGCTCTGCCCGGTCGGATGCGAATTTCGTGCAGGACAAGGAATGGCAGATTGCCCAGTCGGTGATCCTGTGGGTGGATCAGTCCGCGTCGATGTCGTTTCGGTCTGACGACGATCTGCCAACCAAGGCAAGGCGGGCGCGGATATTGGGCCTAGCCTGTGCCGTCCTGCTGATCCGGGGCGGAGAAAGGGTCGGTCTGACGGGCCTGCGCCTGCCGCCGCGCAGGGGCGAAGCGCAACTGATGCAGATGGCGCAGCTTTTGTCGCAGGCGGATGACACAGATTATGGCGCGCCCGAAGCGCAAGGCATGCTGCCGCATTCGCGCGCGTTTTTCATCAGCGATTTTCTGGGCGATATCGCACCGATCGAAGATGCGCTTCTGCGGGCCGCTGACCGGGGCGTGGGGGGGGCTTTGCTACAGGTTCTTGACCCGCAGGAAGAGGCGTTTCCCTTTGATGGCCGCACGATTTTTGAAAGCATGTCGGGCACATTGCGGCATGAAACGCTCAAGGCGGGCGACCTCAAATCGCGCTATCTTGATCGGCTTGCCGAACGCAAGGACCGCCTGCGAGACCTTGCCCGTGTCACAGGCTGGCAATTCCAGACCCATCACTCAGGTGACAGCCCTGCACAGGCGCTCTTGTGGCTTTATGGCGCGCTGGAGCATCGCGCCTGATGTGGTCGATTGGTCCCATAGGTTTCGCCGCGCCCTGGTTGCTGCTTGGTCTGGTCGCCTTGCCGATTTTGTGGATATTGCTCCGTGCCGTGCCCCCTGCCCCGATCCGGCGGCGATTTCCCGGTGTTGCGTTGCTGCTTGGCCTCACAGATGACGAAAACCAGACCGACCGGACGCCGTGGTGGCTTCTGTTGTTGCGGATTCTGGCCGTTGCGGCGGCGATCATCGGCTTCGCCGGCCCTGTCCTGAACCCGCAAAACGCGCGGGAAGGCTCTGGTGATCTGGTGATCCTGCTTGATGGATCATGGGCCGGCGCGCCCAGTTGGCAGGCCCGTATCGACCGCGTGGACACGCTGCTGACCGAAGCAGCCCTTGCCAACAGACGCACAGCCGTCATCAACCTCAATGACCTGCCAAGAGGTGAGATCCCCTTCGCGGCACCCGGTGAGTGGCAAAATCGCCTGCCCAACATCCAGCCGCGACCATGGCAGCCTGCTGACCCGGCCGCTTGGTTTGCAGAAGCCGCGGGCAGTTTTGAAACCTACTGGATCTCTGATGGTCTGGACTGGGACGGGCGCGACGCCCTGCTGGGCGCGCTGGAAACTCGTGGTGGCGTCACAGTCTTTCAGACTCCGCGTCAAACCATCGGCCTTCGCCCGGCCCGGTTTGAAAACGGCGAGGTCCTGGTCTCGGCCACCCGTTCACCGATCGGCAATCCGCTTGAAACCGCAATCACCGCAATCGGCCTTGATCCGGCCGGTGTCGAGCGCCAGCTTGCCACGGTGCCAATGACATTTGCACCGGGCGAACCCACGGCTGAAACGGCCATGGTGCTGCCGCCCGAATTGCGCAACCGCATATCCCGGTTTGAGGTGACAGGAACACGCTCGGCCGGGGCCGTCACGCTGACGGACGATGCGCTGAAGCGGCGCGAGGTGGCCCTGATCGCCGGGCGCGAGGACCGTGAAGGTCTGGAACTTCTGTCGCCGCTGTTTTACCTGCGCGAAGCGCTGGAACCGACAGCCGACATCATCGACGGCGCGCTGAACGATATCCTTCTGGCCAACCCTGATGTGATTATCCTTGCCGATGTGGCCACCCTTGCGGGCGGCGAAGCAGAGGACATTTTGCAATGGATCGAAAGCGGCGGCATGCTCTTGCGCTTTGCTGGACCGCGGCTTGCAGCATCTGATCGGGGACGCAATGAAGTTGACCCGCTTTTGCCCGTGCGTCTGCGCTCTGGCGGGCGTTCCGTCGGGGGCGCGATGAGTTGGGGGGAACCCAAAACGCTGGCCCCGTTTACACAGGACAGCCCGTTTTTCGGCTTGCCCGTGCCGGAAGATGTCACTGTTTCTAGTCAGGTGGTGGCGCAGCCTGATCCGACTTTGGCGGACAGGGTGATTGCGCAACTCACCGACGGCACGCCGCTGGTGACGCGCAAAGTGGTGGGTGAAGGCCAGATCGTGCTGGTCCATGTCACCGCCAATGCCGAATGGTCGAACCTGCCGTTGTCGGGGCTTTTTGTGCAAATGCTGGAGCGGCTGGCCGTTTCCACCCGCCCGACCCGCCCGGATGCTGTCGAAATGGCTGGCACGACCTGGTTGCCCAACAAGGTTCTGGACGCTTTCGGCAGGCTTGAGGATGGCAGCGCCCTGCCCGGCGTCGCGGGCGAAGATCTGGCAAAAGGCGCCCCCGGCCCTGACCTGCTGCCCGGCCTCTATACTGGCCGCGACCGCCAGCTTGCCGTCAATGTCATGCAAGCGGATACCGTACTGAATGTTGCCGCGTGGCCCGCCCGGATCGCCATTGAAGGCATGGCTGTTGTCCGCGAAACTGCGTTGAAAGGCTGGTTGCTCAGCGCCACGGTGCTGCTGTTGCTGATCGACGTCATTGCGTCTCTGGCCCTTGGTGGCAGGCTCAGGGGGCCCCGCGCCGATGTGGCCGCCGCCTTCGCCCTCATGCTGCTTTGGACACCGGAAGCGCAGGCGCAGGCAGCCGAGGATTTTGCCCTGCGCGCCACGTCTGAGGTGGTCCTGGCCCACGTCCTGACCGGTGACGCGGAGATTGACCGGATCGCCGAAGCGGGGCTTCTGGGCCTGTCGCAAACCCTGTTCCGGCGCACCTCTATTGAACCCGCCGCCCCGATCGGCGTGAATATCGAAACAGATGAGCTGGCCTTCTTTCCGTTTCTTTACTGGCCTGTCACCGCCGACCAGCCGCTACCCAGCCGCGAAGCTTATGGGAAACTGAACCGCTATCTGCGCAGCGGCGGGATGATCATGTTTGACACCCGCGACGCGGATACCGCGCGCTTTGGCTCTGGTTCACCCGAAGGCCGCAAACTGCAGGCCATTGCCCGGTCACTTGATATTCCGGCGATCGAACGTATCCCGCCCGATCATGTCCTCACCCGCACGTTTTACCTGCTACAGGATTTTCCTGGCCGCTATGCCAGCCGAGATGTCTGGGTAGAGGCGGCCCCGATCGACGCCGAGCGAATTGAAGGCATGCCTTTCCGCAACCTCAATGATGGGGTGACCCCGGTGATTATCGGCGGCAACGACTGGGCGCGCGCCTGGGCGGTCGACGGCAACGGACGGCCCATGTTCCCGGTGGGGCGCGGCATGTCAGGGGAACGGCAACGCGAGATTGCGCTGCGCTTTGGTGTGAACGTCATCATGCATGTGCTGACGGGCAATTATAAGTCGGATCAGGTCCATGTGCCGGATCTGCTGGATCGGTTGGGACAGTGACATGACCGGAACACTTGTCTTTGATCCGTTGATCCCGCTTGTGTTGCTTTACGGTGTGGCAGGGCTGGCGCTGCTGGCCCTGATCCTTGCGATCTGGCGGCGGTTGCCCGGCTGGTGGCTGCGCGGTCTGGCGGGGCTTGCCCTTTTGGCGGCCATTGCCAACCCGAGCATTCAGCAGGAAGATCGCGAGCCGCTCAGCGATATCGTGATGATGGTGGTTGACGAAAGCGCCAGCCAGCGCATCGGCGATCGTGCGTCGCAGAATGCAGCCGCCATCGCGAATATCGAGGCCGAGGTCGCGCGCCTGCCAAATACAGAGCTGCGCACGGTGACGCTGGGCGATGGAGAGGGCGACCTTGGCACGACATTGATGACCGCCCTGTCAGAGGCGCTGGCCGAAGAACCACAGGCGCGGATTGCCGGCATTGTCCTGATTACCGATGGGCAATTGCATGACATTGATCGCGCGCCGCGCCTGCCTGCACCGATGAGTACGCTGTTGACCGGGCAACCCGATGACTGGGACCGGCGTCTGATTGTCGAAAATGCACCAGCCTTTGCGATCCTTGGCGAAGAGGTGAACCTGACCTTGCGCGTCGAGGACCAGGGCGCGGCCCCTCAGACAGTATCGGTGCCGCTTTCCATTTCCATTGATGGGAACGCGCCTGTTGTCGTCCCGATCCCCGTGGGCGAAGATATCCAACTTCCGGTGACGCTGCCTCATGGTGGCATGAATGTCCTGCAATTTTCGATTCCCGACGCCGAAGGGGAGCTGACAAATCGCAACAACGCCGCCGTGGTGCAGATCAACGGGGTGCGCGACCGTCTGCGGGTGCTGCTGGTGTCGGGTGAACCGCACCCGGGTGAACGGACCTGGCGCAATCTGTTGAAATCGGATTCTTCTGTCGACCTGGTCCATTTCACCATCCTGCGTCCTCCCGAAAAGCAGGACGGCGTTCCGGTGAATGAGCTTTCGCTGATCGCCTTTCCCACGCGCGAACTTTTCCTGGAAAAGATCAACGATTTCGATCTGATCATCTTTGACCGCTATCGCCGCCGCGGCATCCTGCCCAGCGCCTATCTCGACAATATCCGCGCCTATGTGGAACAAGGCGGCGCGGTTTTGATTTCATCGGGGCCGGAGTATGGGGCGGCGGAAAGCATCTACCGCTCACCGCTGGGGCAGATTTTGCCAGGTGCGCCCACTGCGCGGGTATTCGAAGAAGGCTTCGTGCCCCAAATCACTGATCTGGGGGCGCGTCACCCGGTGACGGAAGGGCTGGATGCGCTGTCGCCAAATCCCGACGGCGAAGGCCCGGGCTGGGGCCGCTGGTTCCGTCTGATTGATGTCCTGGTGCCGCAAGAGGCAATGACGGTCATGTCGGGTCTGGATGATCGCCCGCTGCTTGTTCTGAACCGTGTCGGCGAGGGGCGCGTCGCCCTGATGACATCAGACCAGTCATGGCTTTGGGATCGCGGATATGAGGGCGGCGGGCCGCAACTGGAATTGCTGCGCCGCCTGGCCCATTGGCTGATGAAGGAACCCGAACTTGAGGAAGAAGCGCTGTGGGTTGAACCGACCGGGCAAACCATGCGGATCATCCGGCGCACGCTTGATCTTGAAACCGGCGAAGTGGTCGTCACCCATCCAGATGGAACCGAGACCACTCTGACTTTGGAAGAGGTCGCACCCGGCCGGTTTGAAACGGTATGGGAAGCACCGGAAATCGGGCTTTATCGACTGGACGACGGGGAAGAGACCGCTGTGATCGCCCTTGGGCCTGCCGCTCCGCGCGAGTTTGAACAAACCATCGCCAGCGGGGAAATCCTTGCTCCGCTGGTCGCCGGCACCCGCGGTGCAATCGTTCCGATCTCTGATGGCGATGTGAATATCCGCACCGTCCGCGAAGGGCGGCCGGCCGCCGGACGTGGCTGGATCGGGATCACTCCGCGGCAGGCGTTTCGCACGGCAGACATCAGCATCTCGCCGCTTTTGCCTGCCTGGGCGTTCCTGCTTTTGGCATCATTGCTGATGATCGGGGCATGGCTGCGCGAAGGGCGCAGGTAGATAAATGCTGAAAACAGCAATCAAGGTGCTGGGCGCCACAACCCTCGCGCTTGGCGTGTTGGTCGGTTGCCAGACGATCCGCAACTCTGGCACCACGCCGCTGTCTGACCCGCCGGCGGATGCGTTGCGGGTCGCCACCTACAATGTCCACTACATCATTCTTGGGCGTGAAACCGGCGCTTGGTCTGTCGGGGACTGGGAACGACGCAAGACCCCGCTTGATCTGGCGTTCAAGGCGATGAATGCCGACGTGATCGGATTTCAGGAATTGGAAAGCTTTGGCGGCGGCAGCGGCGGACGGATCAATCTTGCCCTTGACTGGCTACTTGAGAACAACCCCGGATATGCGGCAGCGGCAGTGGGGGACCCATCTGTCTTTCCCTCAACCCAACCCATCTTTTACCGCGCCGACCGGTTGGACCTGCTCGACCAGGGTTGGTTCTTTTTCTCGGACACACCCGATGTGATCTATTCACGCACCTTCAACGGATCCTATCCGGCCTTCGCATCCTGGGCGCAATTTCGTGATACAGCCACAGGTGCGGTGTTTCGCGTCGTCAACATACACACGGATTTTGGAAGTCGGTCAAATCGATTGCAATCGGTTGAATTGGTGGCCGAGCGTATTGCGCCCTGGATGGCCGCGAATGAAACCCTTTTTGCCGTGGGCGATCTGAACGCCCGGCGCGGGGATCGGGTTTTTGAGGTGCTGGCAGACGCCGGACTGGACTTCGCCCCGGTGGTCGGGTCGACCTTCCATTTCAATCGCGGCATCAATCTTTTTGGGGCGATTGACCATATTGCACGTTCCGGAAACGCGGCTCTGATCGGGGATCCGGTTGTCTTGCGCCAGAAATTCAATGGGCAGTGGCCGACCGACCATTATCCTGTGATTGCGGATTATCGGCTGAGCGCTGCGCCCTAACCGCTTTAGTTTGTCAGCCTCACCTCATACAGGTCGTCCGCCCAGCCATCGACGTTACACCGCGCGCGGACGTAGACAATCGTTTCCCCCTCCGGGACCGACACGCCTGCAAGCGACCGGGTAAAGGGCTGCTCTGCAACATGCGGGTGAACAAGAACCCGCAGACCGAGGCTGTTGCCATCGGCATCCAGAACCTCCCATCCGTCCGCGTAGTGATCCCAGCCGGTGTCGGGATGCGACAAGGTCACGTTGAAGCGGTCACCGATGACGGTCACGTCTTCCACGACGGGATCATCTGCAAAGGCAGGGGCCGCGATCAGCGCAAGCAGGACGGCATGTTTCATGACAGCTGATCTAGCAGAATCTTGCGCGGATGTGACGCAAATTCCCGTGACCACACGATCCAAACCACCACGCCAGTCGAAATCATCAGGGCAACAGGACCCAGCAGCCAGGCCAGCGCGCCCAGCGCAAAATACATCCCCCGCAGGCCTCGATTAAAGTTCATCGCAGCGCGGATGTTCAGTTCTGCCGCTTGCGCGGCAAGTGGATAAGACCGCGGATCGCCGGGGTCGTTTGGCACGGCCGCCATCGTCACAGCGCAATATCCGAAAACACGATTGGCCCAGACAAATTTGAGGAATGCATTGGTCAGGAACAAAGCCACAAAGGCCAGTTTGATCTGAAAAATCAGCACAGGCACGGCCATGTCTGAGACTTCCGCCGCGACGCCGCGCAGGGGCTCGGTGTTGCCGGCAAGGGCCAACACACCACCGACGGCCAGCAAGCAGGTCGAGGCAAAAAAAGCAGTCCCCTGCCGCAAGCCCCCCAATATCTGACTGTCAAAAATGCGCGGTTCACGGGTAACAAAGACCTTCATCCAGTCGCGCCGCCGCTCTGCCATGAGAATCGTCACTGATGGGCGTTGCGCTGCTGGATGTTCGATCACCCAGCCCAGCGTCAGCCAGGCCACGATGATCGCGCCAGAGCCAACCCAATCCATAAGGGACAAAAGCGCCAGGTGATCGAGAATTTGCATAAATGCTTGTGTAGCCTCTAGAGTTGAGACTTGCCATATCTCAAAATTGGTAATATATTTTTACCAATCAACCGACCAAAGGAAACGCTTCATGGAAATGCCAGCACCCGACGCCAGTGTTCTGTCACGCAAGGCGCAGATCGTTGATCGCCTTTCTGAGGTGCTGCCGCGTGATGCGGTCATCTGGGACGAGCGCGAAACGCGCGCCTATGAATGCGATGCCCTGACAGCCTATAAATGTCCGCCGCTCTGCGCGGTGCTGCCTGCAAACACCAAAGAGGTGTCCGACGTGCTGCGCATCTGTCACGAATTGGGCGTTCCTGTTGTGCCGCGTGGTTCTGGCACGTCGCTTGCCGGAGGTGCGCTGCCGACTGCGGATTGTGTCATCCTTGGCGTGGCCAAGATGAATGACGTGATCGAAACGAATTACGAAGACCGGTATATCCGGGTGCAGACCGGCCGGACGAATCTTTCCGTCACCGGCGCGGTAGAAACCAACGGTTTCTTTTATGCCCCCGACCCCTCCAGCCAATTGGCCTGCGCCATCGCCGGGAATATCGCCATGAATTCCGGCGGCGCGCATTGCCTGAAATACGGCGTGACGACCAACAACCTCATGGGTGTTACTCTGGTGCTGATGGATGGCACTGTCGTCGAAATTGGCGGTGCCCACCTGGATGCCGGCGGCCTGGACATTCTGGGGGTCATCTGCGGGTCCGAAGGTCAGCTTGGAGTTGTGACCGAAGCGACGCTCCGCATCCTGCACAAGCCCGAAGGCGCCCGGCCGGTGCTGATGGGCTATGACAGCTCTGAAGTGGCCGGGCAGGTTGTCACCGATATTATCAAGGCGGGCATTCTGCCGGTCGCGATCGAATTCATGGATCGCCCTTGCATCGAAGCAACCGAGGCGTTCGCCAAAGCGGGCTATCCCATGTGCGAGGCGCTTTTGATTGTCGAGGTGGAAGGCTCTGAGGCGGAAATTGATGCGCAGTTGAAACTGATTATGGAAATCGCAGCCCGGCATGACCCGGTTGAACTGCGTGAAGCCAAAGATGCCGATGAGGCGGGGCGGATCTGGTTGGGCCGCAAATCCGCCTTTGGTGCGATGGGACAGATCAATGACTACATGTGCCTCGATGGCACGATCCCTGTGTCCTCCCTGCCCTTCGTGCTGAAACGCATTGGCGAGATGTCCAAGGAATTCGGCCTGGATGTCGGCAATGTGTTCCATGCGGGCGACGGAAACATGCACCCGCTGATCCTGTTTGACGCCAACAAGCCGGGTGATCTGGAACTGTGCGAGGAATTTGGTGCCGAGATCCTCAAGCTCTGCGTTGAAGTCGGAGGTTGCCTGACGGGCGAACATGGCGTGGGTATCGAAAAGCGTGATCTGATGGGCGTGCAGTACGATCCTGCCGATCTGGAGGCACAGATGGCGATCAAGGATATCTTTGATCCAGACTGGCTGCTGAACGCCGCGAAGGTGTTTCCGCTTGATACGTCGCGTGCCCGGCGGGCCGCCTAAGGGGGCTCTGCCCCCGCTACGCCCCCCCGAGGTATTTTAGAACATGAGAAGAAGACAGCCATGACGCCAAAGAGCGAAGAAGAACTTGCGCAGATGATCGTCGGGGCGAATGGCCCCTTGCGGATCGAAGGGGGTGGGACACGCCCAATTGGACGCAGCTCAGGCGACGTGCTGCACACATCTGCAATGCGCGGGATCAGCCTTTATGAACCCGGTGCGCTGACGATTGTCGCTGGTGCCGGCACACCGATCGCGGAAGTCGAAAAAGAACTGGCCGCTGAAAACCAGCGTCTTGCATTTGAACCGATGGACCACCGCGCCCTGCTGGGCACCAAGGGTGAGCCGACCTTGGGTGGCATGGCAGCCGCCAATGTTTCAGGGCCGCGCCGTATCTCTGTCGGCGCATGTCGCGATTTCATGCTGGGTGTGCGCTTTGTTGACGGGCAGGGCAACATCATCAAGAACGGTGGTCGCGTGATGAAAAACGTGACCGGCTATGACCTTGTCAAACTGCTGACGGGATCTTACGGCACCTTGGGCGTGCTGACCGAGGTGTCACTGAAAGTTCTGCCAAACGTGGAAACCATTGGCACCGTGATGCTGCATGGCCTCTCGGACGCTCAGGCCATCGGGGCCATGTCATCAGCACTTGGTTCGCCCTTTGAAGCCACCGGTGTGGCTCATTTCCCCAAGGGCAGATCCGGCGATGCGTTGACGATGGTTCGCATTGAGGGGTTTGAAACCTCTGTGACCTATCGCGCCGGGAAGCTGCGCGATCTGCTCACACCCTTTGGTGATGCGGAAATCCAGGTCGGCGCCACGGACGGTCCCGGTTCTGCAAATGCCTGGACCGAGGTGCGCGATGTGACAGCAATTGCCGGCCAGTCGGGTGACGTTTGGCGCATCTCGGCGAAACCTTCGGACGCCGCCGGACTGGTCGCGAAAATGGACGCGACGTCCGTGCAATACGACTGGGGCGGCGGCCTGATCTGGGCGCTTGTGGACCAGGGCCGCGACCTGCGCGCCGCTTTGGGAGAATTCGACGGGCACGCCACGCTGATCCGTGGCACTGCCGATGTCCCCACATTCCACCCAGAACCCGCGGCCCTTGCCGCCATCACCACAGGGCTGCGCGCCAAGTTCGACCCTCGTGGAATTCTCAACTCCGGGATCATGCGCTGATGCAAACGACCTTTACTCCTGAACAGCTGACCGACCCCGCCATCCAGCGATCCAATGAGATCCTGCGCTCTTGTGTGCATTGCGGTTTTTGCACAGCCACCTGCCCCACCTATCAGGTGCTGGGTGATGAGCTCGACAGCCCGCGCGGGCGCATTTACCTCATCAAGGACATGCTTGAGAATGAGCGCAAGCCGGATGCCAGGACAGTCAAGCATATCGACCGCTGCCTGTCCTGCCTGGCCTGCATGACGACCTGCCCGTCGGGCGTGCATTACATGCATCTTGTCGATCATGCGCGGGCCTATATTGAAAAGAACTACGACCGCCCTTGGTCCGACCGCGCCCTGCGCTGGATTTTGGCGCGCATCCTGCCCTACCCGATGCGGTTTCGGGTTGCCCTTCTGGGCGCCAAGATCGGACGCCCCTTTGCGCGTCTGATGCCTGATGCACGCCTGCGGGCCATGCTGGAGATGGCACCAAGGACCATCCCGCCTGTCAGCCGCAATGACGATCCGCAAACTTTCCGCGCCAAAGACAAGAAAATGCGGGTGGCGCTGATGACGGGCTGCGCACAAAAGGCGCTCAACACGGATATCAACGATGCCACGATCCGCCTGCTGACCCGTCTTGGGGCAGAGGTTGTCGTAGCAGAGGGCGCGGGCTGCTGTGGTGCGCTGACCCACCACATGGGTAAAGAGGACGAAAGCCACGCAACAGCGGCAAAAAACATCCGCGCATGGGCCAGGGAAATGGATACCGAAGGTCTCGATGCCATCGTCATCAACACCTCAGGCTGCGGCACGACGGTAAAGGACTACGGGCATATGTTCCGCAATGATGCATTGGCCGAAGATGCAGCGCGCGTGTCCGCCATCGCCATGGATGTCTCTGAAATCCTGATGAAACTCGACCTGCCCGAGGGTGCCGACAAAGGCACCAAAGTCGCCTATCACGCGGCCTGTTCCCTGCAACACGGCCAGCAGATCAAGACCTATCCCAAAGACCTGCTGAAGAAGGCGGGCTTTACCGTGCTGGAACCAGCGGACAGCCACCTGTGCTGTGGATCGGCGGGAACCTACAATCTGATGCAGCCTGACATCTCGAAGCAATTGAAGGATCGCAAGGTGCAGACATTGGAGGCGCTGACGCCCGACATCATCTCGGCGGGCAACATCGGTTGCATGATGCAGATCGGCGGCGGCACCGAGGTGCCAGTCGTGCATACAGTTGAACTGCTGGACTGGGCAACAGGCGGCCCGCAACCGCCCGCCCTGACAGCACCGGGCATGCGTGAACCGCAAATACCGATCTTGCGATGATGTCATAATGCTGCCAAATCTCCTGGCTAGGGTCATCTGATGAAGCAAAACCCGATGATATGGCGCCTTATCTTTGCTGCGTGTCTTGCAATCGCCTCAGCCGCGGTGGTTCAGGCGCAGGAATCTGGGCCTGTCACACTGCAAACCCGCCAGGACAGTCAGGGCTGGGAGGCCGTCGGACGTCTTGATATTCGAGGCAAAGGGTTTTGCACGGCCGCCCTGATCCGGGACCGGCTTATTTTGACGGCGGCACATTGCCTTTATGACAATGATGGAACACTGATCGCCCCTGATCGTTTTTCATTCCAGGCAGGGTTGCGCGATGGGCAGGCGCAGGCCACGCGATCCGTCATTCGCGCGGTGGCCCACCCTGATTATCGCAACACCGGCGAGGCGACAAATGCCCGCGAAGTGGCAATCGACATTGCCGTGCTGGAACTGGACCGCCCGATACGAAGCACCCGCATGCGCCCCTACCGGATTGCACAGCGGCCGATCACAGGGGATCAGGTTGGTGTGGTCTCTTACGGGCGCGGGCGCGAGGATGCAGCCAGCCTGGAACAACTGTGCGATGTTCTGGGGCGGCAAACAGGTGTTATCGTGATGACCTGCGATGTGGAATACGGCTCCAGTGGCTCACCTGTTTTCACGATGGGTGAGGGCGAAACCCGGATCGCGTCGGTCGTATCGGCAATGGCGCAGGTGAACGGGCAAAAGGTGTCTCTCGGAACCTCTCTCGAAGGCCCTCTCAATGCATTGCTGAGCCATTTTGCAACACTGGGCCCGGCCCGGCCCGGCGGCACGCAGCGGCTGATTAATGCCGAAGAGCGCAACGACACCGGGGCGAAATTCGTCCGGCCCTGAGCCCCTTGAAAGCCCGGAATTATCTTCCCATATCTGTTTTGTCAGGACGCCAATAACGGGTCCTGGACACCCCGGCCTGTCCCGTATGGGAAGGCTATGCAACTGTTATCGCTTAAGAAAAGGATGACCCAAATGCGTGCATTTGATCTGACACCGCTCTACCGTGCCACTGTTGGCTTTGACCAGATCGCCGATCTCATGGATCGTGCGCTTGCCAGTGATGTCGGCCAGAACACCTATCCCCCCTACAACATTGAAAAGACCGATGATGATGCCTGGCGTATTTCCATCGCCGTGGCCGGCTTTTCCGAAGATGACCTTGCCATTGAGGTCAAGGATCGTTCGCTTCTCGTCACAGGTCGCAAGGCGGCCGAGCAGGAAGAGCGCAACTATCTGCACCGTGGCATCGCCACACGCGCGTTCGAGCGTCGTTTCCATCTGGCAGACCACGTTCGCGTGACCGGGGCCGCCCATGAGAACGGCATGCTGCACATCGATTTGACGCGCGAAGTGCCCGAGGCGCTGAAACCCCGCCGGATTGAAATTACGTCTGATGCGAAAAAGGACGCCAATCTGGTCGAGGCAAAGTCAGTCAACTAAGCTGGACACCTGATCGAAAAACGGCGCGTCACCCCCGGCGGGTGGCGCGTTTTCTTAATGCGCTTCGGCCCAGTTCGCGCCTTGCCCTGAATCGACCGCCAGTTTCACGTCCAACTTCACCGCCGGATCGCTGGCATTTTCCATCACATCGCGTGCGACGCCGATCAGACCGTCGACTGCCGCCTCTTCGACCTCAAAGATCAGCTCGTCATGAACCTGCAACAGCATCTTGGCAGGCAGCCCGTCAATCGCCGCGGGCATCCGGATCATCGCGCGCCGGATCACGTCAGCCGCGGTCCCCTGGATCGGCGCGTTGATCGCGGCGCGCTTGGCAAACCCGGCATGCGGGCCCTTGGCGTTGATCTCGGGCGTATTGATCTTGCGCCCAAAGAGCGTCTGCACAAACCCATGCTCTTTGGCAAAGGCAACGGTGTCATTCATGTATTTGCGGATGCCCGGGAACCGCTCGAAATAGCGGTCGATGAACCCCTGCGCCTCACTGCGCGGGATACGCAGGTTGCGGGCCAGACCGAACCCCGAAATGCCGTAGATCACACCAAAGTTGATCGCCTTGGCCTGACGGCGGACATCCGGTGTCATCTCATCCAGTGGCACATCGAACATTTCTGATGCGGTCATCGCGTGAATGTCGATCCCATCAAGAAATGCCTGCTTCAGCGCGTCTATTTCGGCGATATGTGCCAGAATGCGCAATTCAATCTGCGAATAGTCGAGGCTGACAATCACCTTGCCCGCTTCGGCAACAAAGGCCTCGCGAATGCGCCGCCCTTCCTCGGATCGGACCGGGATGTTTTGCAGGTTCGGATCGGTCGAGGCGAGCCGCCCGGTGTTCGCACCGGCGATGGAGTAGGAGGTATGCACCCGCCCGGTCTCGGGGTTGATATGCTCTTGCAGCGCGTCCGTGTAGGTCGATTTCAGCTTTGATAGCTGCCGCCAGTCCAGCACACGCCCGGGCAATTCATGATCGGTCGCCAGGTCCTCAAGTACATCGGCTCCGGTGGCATAGGCCCCTGTCTTGCCTTTCTTGCCGCCCGACAGGCTCATCTCATCAAACAGAATTTCACCCAACTGCTTGGGTGAGCCCACATTGAACGGCCGCCCCGCCATTTCCTGGATCTCGGCCTCCAGCCCCGCCATCTTCTGGGCAAAGGCATTCGACATTCGGCTCAGCGTATCACGGTCCACCTTGATCCCGTTCCTCTCCATCTGCGCCAGCACGGGCACCAAGGGTCGTTCCATCGTTTCATAGACGGTGGTGACCCGGTTCACATGCAGTTGCGGTTTGAACTGTTGCCACAGGCGCAGGGTGATATCGGCATCCTCGGCGGCATATTTCACGGCATCATCCACCGGCACACGGTCAAATGTGATCGCCGATTTTCCGCTGCCCAACAGGGGTTTGATTGGAATCGGCGTATGACCCAAATACCTTTCTGACAGCGTATCCATGCCGTGGTTATGCTTGCCCGCATTCATCGCGTAGGACATCAGCATCGTGTCATCGATGGGGGCCACCGTGATATCCAGACGCGCAAAAATCTTGGCGTCATACTTCATGTTCTGCCCGATTTTCAGGACGGCTGCGTCCTCAAGCACCGGCTTGAGCATCGCCAGACATTCCTCAAGGCCCATCTGCCCCTCGGCCAGATCATCGGACCCGAACAGGTCATCCGAGGCCGCCGATTTATGGGTCAGCGGGATATAACAGGCCTGCCCCGCCTCAACACAAAGCGAAATTCCGACCAGATCGGCAATCATCTCGTTCAGGCCGGTCGTTTCGGTGTCCACGGCGACATAGCCCCGCTCGCGAATGCGGTCGATCCAGACCTGCAAACCGGCGGCATCGCGCACGCATTCATAGGCGTCGGCGTCAAAGCCCACCCGTTCTGGTGCGGCCACTTCAGTTTCTGCGGGCGCTGCCACCTCGATAACCGGCGGCTCAACGCCCAGCTTTTCGGCGATCCGCTTGGTGACAGTGCGGAATTCCATGTCTGCCAGAAATCCCATCAAGACCTCTGGGTCAGGGTCCTGCACCTCAAGGTCGTCCAACCCAAAATCCAGCGCCATGCCGCAGTCGAGCTGAACCAGCTTCTTGGAAAGCTCAATCTGCGCGCGGTTCTCGATCAATGTCTCGCGCCGCTTGGGTTGCTTGATCTCGCCTGCGCGGTCCAGCAGGCTTTCCAGATCGCCGTATTCATTGATGAGCAAGGCGGCGGTCTTGACCCCGATCCCCGGCGCACCGGGTACGTTGTCCACGCTGTCACCGGCAAGCGCCTGCACATCCACCACACGGTCAGGGCCAACACCAAACTTTTCCACAACGCCGTCGCTGTCGATGCGCTTGTTCTTCATTGGGTCCAGCATCTCGACCCCATCGCCGACCAATTGCATCAGGTCCTTGTCAGATGACACGATCGTCACACGGCCCCCCGCATCACGGGCCTGATGGGCGAGGGTCGCGATGATATCATCGGCCTCGAACCCTTCCATTTCCTCGCAGGCGATGTTGAAGGCCTTGGTTGCCACCCGCGTCAGCGGAATCTGCGGGCGCAAATCCTCTGGCATTGCCTCGCGGTTGGCTTTGTACTGGTCATACATATCGTTGCGGAACGTATGGCTGCCCTTGTCAAAAATCACCGCAACATGGGTGGCCGCATCGGCGCCGTTATTGCCCTCGACATAGCGCTGGAGCATGTTCACAAAGCCGCTGACCGCGCCCACAGGCAGCCCATCGGACTTGCGCGTCAGCGGGGGCAGCGCGTGATAGGCGCGAAAAATAAACGCCGATCCATCGATCAGATGCAGGTGACAGCCTTTTCCGAACGTCATGTTTAGCCCCCCCTTTGGTGCGTTCTCAACACCTATACGGGGGGGGCTGGGCGGTCTAGTGGGCCGCCTGAATGAAGGTGCCGTTTTGCAGGTCTTTCATTGCGCGATGCAGCTCGGCCTGAGTGTTCATCACAATGGGGCCATGCCATGCGACAGGTTCCTGAATGGGCCGACCGGCCACCAGCAGAAAGCGCATGCCTTCAGGACCGGCCTGGACAGTGACATCATCGCCATTGCCAAACCGCACCAGGGTACGGTTGCCCGTCAGATCGCGAATGTTCAGTTCCTGACCGGCAACCTCTTTTTCGACGCGCACACCTACCGGGTCAGCGGCATCGGCAAAACGTCCCGATCCCGCAAACACATAGGCAAATGCATTGGCGCGGGTATCCACCGGCAAGGTTTTGCGCGCATTCGGTGGGACAGAGACATCCAGATACAATGGGTCCGCTGCAATTCCATCAACCGGTCCGGTCTTGCCCCAGAATTTGCCCGTAATGATCTTTATGCGCGTGCCATCATCATCAACAATCTCTGGCACATCGTCGGCCGCAATATCCTGATAGCGCGGCGCAGTCATCTTGAGCGAGGACGGCAAGTTCGCCCAAAGTTGAAACCCGTGCATCTGGCCTGCCGCGTTTCCTTTCGGCATCTCCTGATGCAAAATTCCCGATCCAGAGGTCATCCATTGCACCGATCCCGCGCCCAGAACACCATGATTGCCAAGCGAGTCGCCGTGTTCCACCTCACCTTCCAACACATAGGTGATCGTCTCGATCCCGCGATGTGGATGCCAGGGGAAGCCGCGTTCATAATGTTCCGGCACATCATTGCGGAAATCATCAAGCAGCAGAAATGGGTCACTTTCTGAGGTGTCACCAAATCCAAATACGCGGTGCAAATGCACCCCCGCGCCCTCCATTGTGGGTTGGGCATGGGTTGTCTTGGTTACAGGGCGGAATGTCATTTCGCTCTCCTTGCTTCACTGCAACAACAAATAACCCGTGCAACAGAAAGGAAAACGCAAACTGGCGAACAGTTTATGTGCGCAGATGAAGGCGCGCGCTAGACCTTGCCCTCAAATTCCTTATGCACCAGCTTGGCGTCACAGTAGGGACACTCGATCCATCCATGTTCCTGCGGAATTTGCAGCCAGACACGCGGGTGGCCCAACGCACCTTCGCCGCCATCGCAGGCCACGCGCCAATCATGCACAATCTTTGTCTCGGGTGCGGGTGTTGACATGATTTTTCTCACCTGGTTGCCGCGGGACGCGCCCCGCCTTAAGTCTGCACGAGACATACCGCAGACGCGGGCGAGGGGAAAGATAGCATGAACGACTATGCCATAGAAATTAGCGGCCTGAAAAAAACCTATGCCGCCACCGGTCGCAGCCCCGCAAAAGAGGCTCTCAAGGGCGTTGATCTGGCAATCCCGCGCGGGTCGATCTTTGGGTTGCTGGGTCCCAATGGGGCTGGAAAATCGACGCTTATCAACATTCTGGCGGGGCTGGTGGTGAAATCCGCGGGCCAGGTAAAGATCTGGGGTTTTGATCAGGACAAGAACCCCCGCCAATCCCGCGCCGCTATCGGGATCATGCCGCAGGAACCGCATCTGGACCCGTTCTTCACGCCCGCGGGGTCTTTGGACGTCCAAGCGGGGCTTTATGGCGTCCCCAAACGCCAGCGCCGGACCGCCGAAATCCTTGACCTGATCGGACTGACGGACAAGGCGGACGCCTATGCGCGTTCGCTGTCCGGCGGCATGCGGCGCAGGTTGCTTTTGGGCAAGGCGCTTGTCCATTCCCCACAAATCCTTGTGCTGGATGAACCGACCGCCGGTGTCGATATCAAATTGCGCAATTTGCTTTGGCAAAACGTGCGCAAACTGAACGACGATGGGATGACGATCATCCTGACGACCCACTACCTCGAAGAGGCCGAGGAGATGTGCGACGATATCGCGATCATCAACCATGGTGAAGTGATTATCCGCGACAGCACGGCCAACCTGCTTGGGCGGCTGGATAGCAAGACGCTGGTGATTACGCCCGAAACAGATGCGGATTTGCCCGCCCTGCCGGACACGATCACCGGACAGAAACATGCCAATGGCACGCTGGCATTCACCTATCAAAGCGGCGTGACTCCCGCTGATCAGATTCTGTCACTGGTGCATGATGCAGGCATCACCATCAAGGACGTCAAAACCGAACAGGCCGACCTCCAGGAAGTTTTCCTGTCGCTCACATCGACACGCTGACCCCTGGTTTTTTGTTCTTCCAGTCGGGCTTCGTCCCTTCTCAATGGAGGCAAACCAATAATCGAATGCGCGTCAGCGCTCAGTTTGGCAGCATCCGCCCCAACTGACGCCCGCCCAGAATATGCATGTGATAATGCGGCACGTCCTGCACGCCGTGGCGGCGGGTATTTGATATGGCGCGAAAGCCCTCTGCCACATCCATGATCCGGCAGACTTCGGCCACCGCCTGCATAAAGCCCGCCTGTTCTTCTGCCGATGCATCGCGAGCGAAATGGTCAAGGCTGACATAGGTGCCTTTGGGGATCACCAGAACATGCACGGGCGCTTGCGGTGCGATGTCCTCAAACGCGAGCGCGTGATCGTTTTCGTAAACGGTCTTGTTCGGGATTTCCTTGCGCAGAATTTTGGCAAAGATGTTCTGGTCGTCGTAGGCATAGTCCATGGCGGTCCTCAATCAACAAAAAGATGCGGGGTGTCGGCAAGCCTGCGGGCAACTTCGGGCGAAACGCTCAGAAACTGCGCAATGGCGGCGGCGTTTTCTTCTGTGGTCGCAGCTTGCTTGATCCGGTTGGCGTGGGCGAACTTTGCATCTCGGATCGCGTCACGTTCATAGATCATGTCATGGCGGATCGTTGGCAGCAGCCTTTCCAGAGTCGCTTCGCTGGTTTGCGGACCTGCCAGCCCCACACGCATCGCATGACCCACCAGGTATTCATCATCAAAGGCGCATTCGATTTCCAGCAGGCGCACCATTGCCCGGTCCGCAAAGAAATCCGCCATCAGATCAAGGCTTGATGTATCAAGACAGATGACCAGCCGATCGCTGTTGTGATGCTCAAACAGCATGCGCATCAGAGCGCGGCGATGGCGGCTGCGCTTCTGCAAAGAGCTTTCAATCCCACCAAGATCCGGCAATTCGGTGTCATCTTCGTTGAAAAGATAGGCGATTGCAGGAATATTCGTATGATCCCGGATTGCAGCGACCAGTCGCTTGGCCACATGCCATTTCTTGCAGGCGATCAACATCAATTCCCGACTGCGCCCCAATGTCGTTTCGTTTTCCCAAAACCGCGGGGCAAAGCGGCGGCCGATCCGTCCCCTCCCGGTGAGAAACTGAAACAGGTTGCGCCCCTCATCCGAGATCACGAAATCCAACCGGTCACTGGCGTAGAGCGCGCCCAACCGGGTTCGCAGGTCCCCGGCTTCGGCGCTGATCTTGCGCGCAAATAGCGCGCCCTGCCCCAGCAACAGATCGTAGTGGTCGTTATAGAACGTGACCGGCATCCCATAATCGGTAAACATCAAGAACGTCAGCGTCCGGTTTTCGATCTCGCGGGTTGGGACCAGATGGCGAACAAGGGTTTGAAAAAATGTCTCGTCCGGGATCCAGGTCGTGCGAAAAAAGCGCATGACGTCGCGGCGGTTGTAGGCAAACTCAAGCACCGCCTCGACGGTCTGGCGGCGCAGGCACCACCATTGGCTGCCAATCATGATCTGCAAATCCTGCGGGATCTTGCGTATCATCCTGAAGCGCTTCTGCAATTCCAAAGCCGTATAGAACCGCCGCTTCTGGGTGCGTTCATTGAAGAAATGCCGATAGATCAGACGCTCTTCCCGAAACCCTGTCTTGATCCAGTTGCTATCAAAGAAATCATGGCTTTCGATGTAATCAACATCGTTGTCATCGAGCATCCGATGCGCAAAGCCTGCCGATTTGATCGGCATGCAGTCGCCCGAGATCATGTAGAAATGGGTCGCGCGCGGAAAAGTGCTGACCGCGGCCTCAACCGCGTGCAGGGTGGCCTGCACCAGGCTCCATTCCCCCCAGCCGCATTTCACCCGCCGTTTGGCAAAGGCCACATTGGGATTGTCACCCAGGGCCGCCTCAATGGCGCGATAATCCTGGGCTGACGCAGAGGCATCAAAATGAATCGCAAGATAGTCGCCAGCGGCCGTTAATTGCTCGGCCTGCTGAATGATCACAGCCGGATTCTTGTGACAAAGGAGAATAAAGGCGATGCGTGCCATGCGGTGATTGATCATCTTCGTTGCGTGCAACGCAGTCATAACGCGAACAGACATTGAAGTGACAGGGTTTCTTTGCTTTGAAAGGGGGTGAAACTGGCAGGAGCATGCGCGTGGCGAATTTTCCGGGAACATGGATGACCCAAAGCGAAAGCATGGTCTATCGCGTCGTGCCCAAATGCGCCTGCTCGACCATTGGTCAGATCATGTATTATTCCGACCATGGCGCATTCTTTGAGGGTGACATCCACGACGCCTCATCGGGCATTCACAAATGGGCGATGGATGACAGCAAGCCAAAGATCGAAGCCAACGTGACGGCGCACCAAAGCTACGCCTTTACCTGCGTGCGCAATCCCTACACACGGATTTTATCGTCATTTTTTGACAAGATTTGCGGCGTTCAGCGCAACGGAAAATACTATCGCGGCAACCTGGTCCCGCTTCTGATCCAGAAATATGGCATTGAAGTCGGCGATCCCGAGACCGGCTTTGCCTTCGATCAGATCAAGAGTTTCCGGCGTTTTCTTCTGTTTGCCCGCGACACGGTACGCTGGCGGCGCCCGATGGAGCCTGACATCCATTGGTCTGCCATGTCCGGCCATATCTCTACCTTCATTGTAAATGGCGGACAGTATGACAACATCTTTTGGACCGAAAAGTTCAACGACGGCATGCAAACTGTCCTGGACGGTGTTGAGACAAAGCACCCCGTTGATCTGACCAAAATCCCCCGGTTTAACGAAAGCGAAGGTCACGGCCCGAAACGCGCTCATCCGGTCGAAGATTACTTCGACGATTTGTCGATGCATATCGTCTATGAGATCTACAAAAAGGACTTTCGGATCTTCAAATACGATTTTGAGAACCCGGCAAACAAAATGCCGGTTGGCGAGATTGATCTTGATGAGGTTCACGCAAAGCTCGGCTAGACCAGCGCCCGAACCAAGCTGTAGCACCTTTTCGGACCTGCCTTGCTTCAATGCGACGGGACCGGAAAAACCAACCCCATTTTAGCCGCAGCATGGCGCGAAGGGGAACCGGGTTTGCCCCTTTCGGCCGTCCGCAGCTGCGCGCCAACACTTATCTACAGCCCAGAATGACCCCACGAAGTTCCGCAAGGCCACGCAACCGACCGATCAAAGGGTACCCCGGTTGCACGGTGCGATCGAGGTCGCTCAGTATCGCGTGCCCGTGATCCGGCCGCATGGGAATGTCGTGATCCGGCCTGCCCTGAGCGCGGCGCTTCTCCTCCTCGGCCAGGAGGGCGCGGATTGTGGCCACCATATCGGTGTCTCCTGACAGGTGTTCCGCCTCAGAAAAACTGTGGCGGTCACCGTCGCTGGCCCCCGTGCGCTGCGTATTGCGAAGATGCAGGAAATGAATTCGGTGACCGAGCTGCTGAATGAAGGACAGCGGGTCAAAATCCGTGGCCACGCCCAGCGAACCTGTGCAGAAGGTCACACCGTTGGCCGGGCTATCCACCTTCGCGAGCATCGCGGCAAAATCGGTCTGGGACGACATCACACGCGGCAGGCCCAGAAGAGCAAACGGGGGGTCATCGGGGTGGCAACACAGCCTGACCCCGAGTTCTTCTGCCGTGGGGACAACCTGCGACAGAAAATCCACAAGGTGGGACCGCAGCACCTCGGCTGTGATGCCAGCATATTCGCCCAACCGCTGCCGGACGTCTTCCAGTGACCAGTTTTCATTCGCCCCCGGCAAGCCAGCGACGATATTGGCTGAAAGCCGCCGCAAGTCTGTATCATCGAGATCAGCAAACCTTGCGCGGGCGGCCTCAACAACCTGGTCCGGGTAATCCTGGTCCGCAGCTTGCCGGCACAAGACAAAACAATCGAATACGGCAAAATCCACCAGATCAAAGCGCATTGCAAAGCCACCATTTGGCAAGGGGTGGCTTGCGTCTGTTCGGGTCCAGTCCAGGACGGGCATGAAATTATAGCAAACGGTCTGGATACCGCAGTGCGCCAGGTTGCGCAGGCTTTGCCTGTAAGCTTCGATGTGAAGCTTCACCGGACCGGCCTGCTGCTTGATCGCCTCGGACACCGGCAGGCTTTCGACCACATCCCAGGTCAGGCCCGATGGATGGCCGTCGGGCTGTTCAATCTCTTGCTTGCGTTGTTCGATCTCCGCGACGGACCATACCTGCCCCGTTGGAATATGATGCAAGCCCGAGACGATACCCGCCGCGCCTGTCTGCATGATCTCGCGAATCGAAATCGCGTCGGAAGGGCCAAACCATCGCCAAGTCTGCTTCATGGTCTTTTCGTCTCCTCGGGTGCTGCGGACCCGACCCATTCCGCTTGCGTATCGCGGTCGATGTCGACCGGGACCAACGCCCCCTTGTGGCGCACCACCTGACTTGCCAATTGACAACCATCCCGAACACCGGCGGCCAGGTCATCTTGCAGCAGAATACCTGCCAGGACGCCTGCATTGAAACTGTCCCCTGCGGCTGTGGTATCGACAACATTTGTGGCTGGCGCGACCTGCACTTCACCTCTTTGGCCGGCTTGCTGGAAAACCACCGGCTGGGCGCTGTTTTTCACGATAATCCGCGCGACGCCGCATTCTGCATAACGGTCAAGCGTGGCAAGCGAACTCGCGTCCCCAAACCACTCGGCTTCATCATCGAAAGACGGCAGAACAATATCCGATTGGGCAGCGGCCCGCATGATCGTGTCCGTCATCTCTTTGGTGCTGGACCAAAGGCGCGGCCTGAGGTTTGTGTCAAAGGCTACAATCTTTCCCAGGTCTCGGCCCCGACGCAAGGCGCGGAACAGGTTTTCGCGGGACTGCGCATCAAGAATGGCCAGCGTGATGCCAGAATAATAGATCAGGTCTGCCTCTTCGATGGCCGTTTCAAGGAAGGCCGGATCAAGAGCCAGCTGCCTGGCGGCAGATCGGTCGCGCCAATAGGAAAAGCTGCGTTCTCCGTTGTCGAGATGGATCAGGTAAAGCCCGACAGTCTCACCGGGGATAGGTCGCACATGCTTGTCGCTGATCCCGCTGGCCCTGATGAACGCCCGCATGTCATCCGAGATCGCGTCATCGCCAACAGCCGTCAGATAGCTGACCTCGATCTCAGCGGCGATCCGGGCAAGATACCAGGCCGTGTTGAAGGTGTCCCCCGCAAAGCCAAGGTTGAAACTCCCCGCCTGCTGCGAAGGCGCAAGCTCTGCCATGCATTCTCCGATTGCCAGAACACGCATGGGTCTCACAGAAAATCGTCTCGGCGCGGAGTGAAACTATCCACCAACATTCCGGGCTCCAGGCATTTGCACCCATGTGTCTGACCTGACGGGACCACAAAGCTGTCGCCGGGACCGAACTCTTGCTCGGTATCGCCAAGCGTAAACAGGAACCGACCGCTTTCGACGAAGGTTGACTGAACATGCGGGTGGCTGTGCAGCGCGCCGACCGCCCCTTTGGCCTGGAATCTGAATGCGACAACCATCAGTTCAGGATGATGCGACAGCACCTGCCGCGTCACATGCTCATCTGTTGCGACGATCGGATACTGGGACACGGCTCAACTCCTTTCGCTTAAGAAAACAGCATGCCACCGTTGAGATCAATATTGGTGCCCGTGATAAAGGCACTGTCTTCGCAGGCGAGAAACAGCACAAGGTTCGCTGCATCAGAGACATCGCCCTGCCGTTTGAGCGGCGCATTTGCCTCAAAGCCGCGACGGCCAGCGTCGGGCGTATGAATGTTATGGAAATCGGTATCAATCATACCGGGGCAAAGCGCATTCACGCGAATCTCGGGGCCAAGCTCTTTTGCCAAACCTCGGGTCATGGTCATCACGGCGCCCTTGGCTGTGGCATAGGCCACGGCGCCAGGCCCGCCGCCATCGCGCCCGGCCTGACTGGCCAGATTGACAATGGCCCCAGAGGTCATCTTGCTCAGGCAGGCTTGGGTCATCAGGAAGGTGCTGGTCACGTTCAGGCTCATCACTGCGTTCCAATGCTCAACCGGCATTTCAGCGATCGTCTTGCGCGCGATCAGACCCCCGGCGTTGTTGACCAGAACGTCGATCCCGCCAAAGGTTTCGACCGTTCGTGTCACCAGCGCATCGACGTCCTCCTTGTTGTTGAGGTCGCCCTGGACGGCGATCGCCCTGCCGCCGATCGCTTCGATTGCGGCAACAGCCTCGTCAGCGCCCTTGGAGCTGGAGAAATAATTGATCGCAACATTCGCGCCCTCTGAGGCAAGTTTGATTGCGACGGCACGGCCAATATCACGCCCACCGCCGGTTACGATGGCGGTTTTACCTGCAAGTTTCATGTCAATCCTTCCTTTGCGCGAACAGCATGCTTCGCTGTTGTCTTTGGTTTGAAGTTCAGTGTTCGTTCATTGCCGGTGCCTGCCATAAAGGCGGCAAGCCTATCGAAAGGCCCCCGGCATGAGTGTCTTTGGCAGCCACAATATGATCTCGGGAAATGCCGCCAACAAAATGAGAATGATGAGCATTGGGGCAAGGATGAAGACGACCTCGCGCAGGACCTGCACAACGTTGAGACCGCCGATCGCAGCCGAGATCAACAGGCATAACCCATAGGGTGGTGTCACCAATCCAAACGCGAGTGAAACAATGCCGATGACGGCAAATGCAATGGGGTCAACACCGCCCGCCTGCGCGACGGGCATGAGGACCGTGCCCAGAATAATGATCGTCGGGATCGCGTCTATGAACAGGCCAAAGAGCAGGAACAGCGAAGCAATCACGAGGGCCGTTCCGAAGGGGCCAAACTCCCAGGCAGTCAGAACGCCCACAATCAGGCGCGGCGCGTTGTAAAACGACAGCAGCCAGCCAAATGCAGAGGCCGTGCCGATCGCAAACAGTGAGATCGCCGCAAACCGCGCAGTATCGTAAAGGATGAAACCCAGATCTCTGGGGGTCACTGTCCGGTAAACGAACATCCCAAGGATCAGCGCATAGCCAGCCGCGATAATGGCGCTCTCGGTTGGTGTGACGAGGCCCCCGACGATGCCGCCGATGACAAATATGGGGGTCAGCAGCGCAAGTGCTGCGCCTTTCCAGGCGGCCCAGAATGCGCCCCAGTCCGGCGTCGCCGTGACAGGATAGTTGCGCGCCTTTGCAAAGCCATAGACCGTGGCCATCAGGGCGAGGCCAATCATCAGGCCGGGGATCGCGCCCCCAAGAAACAGCGCCCCGACAGAAACCTGCATCACGCCGCCCCAGACGATCATCAGGATCGACGGCGGTATGATGACACCCATCACCGAAGAGCAAGCGGTGATCGCTACGGCGAACCGCGTGTCGTATCCCTCTTTTTGCATGGCCGGGATCAGGATCTTGCCGATCCCTGCCGCATCCGCCGTCGATGAACCGGAGATCCCGGCAAACAGCATCGACACGGCGACATTCACATGGCCTAGCCCGCCAGGCATCCAACCGGTCAGCACGCGCGCCAATTCAATCAGCCGGTCCGTCACCTTGCCGGAATTCATCAAGTTTGCAGCCAGAAGAAAGAAGGGCACTGCCAGCAGGATGAACGAATTGTAGGACTGAAACATCCGGTCAAGGACAATGAAAGGCGTGAGCCGCAGCTCAAGCAGAACAACCGGGATGGTCGCAAGACCCAATGCAAAGGCCACCGGAATGCGGATGAAAATCAGCACAAGGAACCCGGCGATAAGCATCGAGGCAGCGGTGGCGGTATCGAGGATCATGTCAGATTATTCTTTCGGCTCAGAAACTGGGCGATGTCTTCGCAAAACCGATAGCCCGCCAGCAAAAGCCACAACCCGCCTGCGATCGGAACAGAGACATGCGTGATCGCAAGGTTGGCGCGCATCATCACGGAGCGTTGGTTGCCACCGAACGCGGTGTACTCGATGCCGTAAAACAGGAACAACGCGCCAAAGACCATGATGGCCAGATGCACAATCCCATTCTGCAACAATTGGGTGAAAGGTCCCCTCGCGTCCCGCGTGATCCTGACGTCGAAATGCGTCCCATCCCAAACCGCAACGACAGAGCCGATCATCACGATCCAGACGAACAGGAATGTCGCCAGTTCTTCGGTCCAAAGGAAAGTCGGGATCAAGCCCGTGTACCGCGACACCACCTGCATCGCGACAGGTATGGCAAGGGCCCCCATGGTCAGGCCCAGCAAGATGCGAAGCCCAAGGCAGAACCTATCCAGAAATATCCCAATCATGGTGTCCGCCCTACGTCGCAGCCAGATGCGCAAAGCCGCATCCAGGATTGTGCCGACGGGCGGCTTGGAAACCGCACCGCCCGTCAGCCGGGAGATTACATTCCGCGCACGTTCTCAAGCAATTCGGTCGCGCCCAGCTCCGCAGCATAGGCATCCTGCACCGGCCGCACCAGTTCGAGCATCTCATCTCGGCCTTCGAACTCGTGGACCATGACCTGACCGGCATCAACCATAGCCTGCAGTTTTTCGCCGTCCTGTCCGCTTTCGAGGGCACGCCCATAGGCACCTGCCTCCGTCCCGGCGACCATGATGGCATCCTGCAAGCCTTCTGGCAGTTCATCAAAGATCTTGGCGGACATCACGATCGGGCGCACAGTGATTGTGTGCTGGGTCAGCGAAATGTGGGGTGCAACTTCGTAGAACTTGAGGTTCTGGATCGAAGCCGCTTCGTTTTCGAAGCCGGCGATAACGCCCGTCTGGATCGCATTGTAGACTTCGTTGTAGGCGATGGCAGAAGGCGCCGCGCCAACAGCCGCGAATGTCTGGGCCTGGATTGGCGCACCCATGACACGCATGCGGTGGCCCGCAAGTTCTTCCATATTGGTGATCGGTTCAGCCGAAGCCAGGTTCCGCACACCCCCGCCGGTGTATCCAACGATGACGATCCCGGCCTTTTCGCGCAGATCTTCTTCGAGCGGCTTGAGCGCATCCGAGGACAACACCGCATTCCAATGCTCCAGGTCACGGAACAGGAACGGCATATCCATCAGGGGAATGGATTCTGAAAAAACGGCCATATTGGACGGCGCAAGAATGGTGTAATCTACCGCGACGCCCTGGTTGAGATAGGTCACATAGTCGGATTCGACGCCAAGTTCGCCATTGAGGCGCAGGTCAAATTCAACTTCACCGTCGTAGTTCTCGGCGATCAGCCGCTCGAACTCGCGCAGTGTTTTTGTAAAGGCATGCTCTTCATCAAACATGCTTGCACCGCGAAGCGTGACTTCCGCATGGGCTGCTGAGACGCCGCCCAGCATAACAGCTGCCGCGGCCATCGCCTTAAGTGAGTAATTGAACATTCTATCCTCCCAGATCTGGTTCAGGTCATATGTGTCTGCGGCCGCTTACGACCGATCATGCGTCAGGGCATTGCAGATGACATCGCCAGATCGGCACCCTCGGTATGAGGTGTGCTGATATCCTCCCGGCAGGCATCATCACTCTGCCCACGTTCACGCACCCACTCAACATAAAACTGGGATACTAGTCAACGTAAAATTTGAAAACTTCTTGAAATATGTCGGAACCTCCCCTGAAAACTCTTGATTTACTGTTGTCTAGTATCCAAATTTGTTCTGTTATTTGCCACGCAATTCTGTCAGACTGCATGAAACAGGTACGGGAAAAGCGAAAGATGGTAGCACTGGGAACCCTTGAGCGCACAACAAGCAGCGATGTTGTTTTCGACGAGTTGTTCGAGAAAATCACCCGGCTTGAGTTGCTTCCGGGCACAAAGATTTCCGAAACGGATGTTGCGAAATCCTTTGGGTACTCCCGGCAGCCAGTACGCGAGGCGTTCACCCGGCTTGCAAACCTCAATCTTCTCATGGTGCGCCCACAACGCGCAACGATTGTCAGGCCGTTCTCGCGCAAGCTGATCTCCAACGCCCGCTTCGTCCGCACAGCGGTAGAGCTTGAGGTCGTCCGCGCCGCGGCGCTGGATCGTGACAAATCAGTGGACGCTGCGCTGAAAGCAAACCTGCGCGAACAGGCCGATGCCATTTCGGCGGGGGATGTCGGCGCGTTCCATGATCTTGACTACCAGTTTCACAAGCTCCTTTGCGCGTCGGCCAAGCAAACCTTCGCGTTTGAAATCATCGCCGACAACAAGGCACAGGTTGACCGCCTTTGCATGCTCGCGCTGACCAGCAAGGAAGCCATGGAAACACTGTATCACGACCATCAGGCGCTGTTGCAGGCCTTGTTCGGTGGGCAAGCGCAGGCTGCCGACCAGGTCCTTCGCACGCATCTGGACCGCCTGACGCCGACGATTGATGCCATCTACACCACACATAACGCCTATTTTGATGATTAGGCAGGTGGCAGACCTTTCTGGTGGCGGCGCCATACTGCGCTTTGCCCCAAAGGCATCACACTGACCAAACGCCGCAGCGCAGGGTCACTCGATGAATGGGATCGGGGCGCCAAAGGTATCCGCCAAAAGCACAAAATTCAGCCCAAGGACAGCGCAGGAGCCAAGCGTGGCAAGAACCCGCAATGGTCGATTGATCCGGAACGCGCCCATGATATCCCGACGCGACGAAAAATACAGGAGCGCCAACATCGGGACCGGCAGCGCGATCGAAAGGATCACCTGCGAGATCACCAAGGCCTGCGTCGCATTCACCCCTGCCGCGACAACCGCAAAGGCCGGCAGCATGGTAACCAGACGGCGCAGCCAGATCGGCACGTGAAAATGAAGGAACCCTTGCATGATCATCTGCCCCGCCATGGTGCCAACCACCGAGCTGGAAATCCCAGACGCAATCAGCGACGTCAGGAAGAAACCCGCAGCAGCAGCCCCCAGAAGTGGCGTCAGCGTGTAATAGGCGGTCTCGATCTCGGCCACGTCTGAGTAACCCTGATTGAACGCGCTGGCCGCCATGATAACCATGGCCATATTGATCATCCCCGCCACGGCGAGCGCCAGCACGACTTCTATGTTGGAAAAGCGCAGCAACTTGCGGCGATCAGTGTCGCTCCGCACCACCGCGCGGGCTTGGGTCAGCCCCGAATGGAGATAAATCGCGTGCGGCATGACCGTGGCACCGATGATGCCCACGGCAATGGTCAATGCCATGCTGTCGGGCAATGCCGGGGTCATCATGCCCATACCCGCCGCCGCCCAATCGACCGGCGCGATCAGCATTTCGGCAAGGTAAGACAACCCGATCACGCCAACGAAAGCCCCGATGATCAGCTCCATGGGGCGGAAGCCCCGGCTTTCAACGATCAGGATACTGTAGGTAATCACCGCCGTGATCGCCATCCCGACGATCAAAGGCAGGTTGAAGAGCAAAGCCAGCCCGATCGCGCCCCCCAGAAACTCGGCCAGATCTGTTGCCATGGCCGCCACTTCGGACACGGCCCACATGACCCACACCAGCGGGCGCGGTAGGTTGTCGCGCGAAATCTCGGCCAAGTTCTTGCCGGTGACGATACCCAGCCGCGCCGAAAGCGCCTGAAACAGCATGGCGATCAGGTTGGCCAGCAGCACAACCCATAGCAGCTTGTAACCATAGCCCGCGCCGGCCTGAATGTTGGTCGCGTAATTCCCCGGGTCCATATAGGCGATCGAGGCAATGATCGCGGGCCCGGCAAACACCAATCGGCTGCGCCAACTGCGCGCATCACCACGCAGAACGGCGGAAATACCTTTCTGGGTACGATCTGTAAGATTGGACATCGCTCGACCTCGTTCTTCAGCGCGCAAAATAGCTATGGCTATAACTGTTGCAAGAGGCAAATTCACATGATCGAAACTTTTCTGCACTCTGGCCGAATACCCGGAAAAAGGATTAGCATGGGCAAGACTTTGATCCTCTCGGGAAGACGTGATGCCATGACCGACACATTCCTTGACAAGGCCAAGCCGGCCAATCGATTTGCGCGTGCGCGAGAGGCGCAATCGGCAGCATTGCTTGAAGATTACGCCGAGATGATCGGCGATCTGATCGAAGAACGAGGTGAGGCGCGCGTGGCCGACATCGCCGCGCGCATGGGTGTGTCACAGCCCACGGCGACCAAATCAATTGCGCGCCTCAAACGCGAGGGCCTGGCAACATCACGCCCGTATCGGGGGGTCTTTCTGACCAGCAAGGGGGCAGACCTGGCAACACGGGTCCGGGCGCGGCACAGAACTGTCGTCGCATTCCTGATCAAGATGGGGGTTCCCGAGGATATCGCCGAACTGGATGCCGAAGGGATAGAACACCACGTCTCGCAGGTGACTTTGTCGGTTTTTGAAAAGATCGTCGCGGACAGCAAGCCCGATTGAGCACAAGTGACCGGTCGGTTGCACAACAGATGTTGGCACACGACAGGTCCGGGAGGTCGACAGACCAATCGATCACCCTAGATGTTTCAACGTAGGACCAGGGATTCCCGCCATATGTCTGTCGTTTTGATCTTGGGAAGCGGCCCAAATGTTGTGAGGTGCCGCGATTGGCCGCGCGATCCGTTTGACCGCGTTGTTGCGATCAACAACGCCTGGGCGGTGCGTCCTGATTGGGACTATCTGATCCACCCCGATGACTTCCCGGTTGAACGAATGCCGGTTGATATCACGGCCCACCAGCGGATTATTCGCGCAGCTGACTACGTACCCCGGCAAAACGATTATGGCGGGTTTGTCTATGCCGGTGGCACTATGGCCTTTACAGCGTCTTACTGGGCGCTTGCCACGCTCAGGCCGCAAGTGATCGCTGTGCTGGGCTGCGATATGGTCTATCGGGCGGCGGGCAAAACGCATTTTTATGGCACAGGCACGGCTGATCCCTTGCGCAAGGATGTGACACTGCGCTCGCTCGAGGGCAAATCGGCGCGCCTGATGGCCATGGCCGCGCGCCAGAACTGCGCGATGGTGAACCTGTCGTCAGACGAAAGCCGGTTGGTGTTCCCCAGATCGACGGCGCAAGGGGCGGCCCATGCCCGCCCGCAGTTGATAGATGAAAAGATCGTCAAGGCAGCGCTCGCGGATGAGGCACGCCTTGATTACCAGGTCCCGACCGGCAAATACTGGCAGCAGGAAAGCCGGTTCAATCCTGACGCCATCGATGCGCTTGACGCGCTGTGGCTCAAAGCAGCCCGTGCTGTCTGAACAGGCCTTTGAGGTCCGCCTCTGGCCGGGCGCCGATGTGGCTGATCACTTCGGATGCCGCGACATTGCCCATCTTGGCGCAGGTTTCCAGATCATGGCCATGGGTCAGCCCCCAAAGGAACGCCCCCGCGAAAAGATCGCCCGCACCGGTTGCATCAACAATATCCGTCGGCACGGCCGGCACATGCCAGCGCCGCCCATTGGCAAGCACATGCACGCCGTTTTCGCTGTCGGTACAGGCCACGATTGCGACCTCTGAGGCCGCCTGCCCCAAGGCGCGATCAAAGTCGTCGGTCTGATACATCGACCCCATTTCGGCCCGATTGCAGAACAGCAGATCGACATGATGACGAACCATATCGCGAAAGGCGTCGCGGTGGCGTTCGATGCAAAACGGGTCAGAAAGCGTCAGGGAAACCTTGCCACCTGCCCCTTTGCAGGCAGCAACCGCTTTCGCAAAAGCGGCATGGCTGTCCGGTCCGTCAAAGCGGTATCCTTCCAGATAAATCCAATCCGCCTGCGCCATCTGGGCCTCGTCGATATCATCGGGGGACAGGAACTCTGTCACGCCCAGATAGGTGTTCATCGACCGCTCGCCATCAGGGGTGACAATCACGATGCAGCGCCCGGTTTCCGCCGCTTCGGTCTTGGGGGCCATTGCGGTCGCATAACCCGCCCCCTGCGCGCGCAGGTCATGGGCAAAGATCGCGCCCAATTGGTCGTTCTTGACCTTGCCCACATAGGCCGTCCGTCCGCCGAGGTGGGCAATCCCGGCGATTGTGTTCGCGGCAGACCCGCCGCTCACTTCTCTGGCCGGGCCAATGCGGGAATAAAGATCGACAGCGCGGTCCATATCGATCAACTGCATGATGCCCTTCTCAACGCCAGTCTCGGCCAGAAACGTATCTTCGGCGCGCGTCAGAACATCGACCATTGCATTGCCGATGCCGACAACCTGATATTTCTTCATAGGTTCTTTTCCTCAAACAGACACAGATCGCGGATCAGACAGGCCGCGCATTTGGGTTTTCGGGCCAGGCAGACGTAGCGGCCATGCAGAATCATCCAGTGATGGGCATGAAGCTGAAAATCTGCCGGGATGTGATCTTCGATAGCGCGCTCGACGGCCTCGACGTTCTTGCCGACCGCCACGCCGCTGCGGTTGCCGAAGCGAAAGATATGGGTGTCCACGGCCTGCGCGGGCTGGTCCCACCACATGTTCAGCACCACATTGGCTGTCTTGCGCCCCACCCCGGGAAGCGATTGCAGGGCGGCGCGGGAATTGGGAACAATTCCATCATAATCATCGACCAGAATCTGGCTCATCTTGATGACGTTCCTGGCTTTCTGACGAAAAAGACCGATGGTCTTGATGTGCTCTGTCAGACCGTCGATTCCCAGATCAAGCATCTTCTGGGGCGTATCCGCTATTCGGAACAACTCCCGCGTGGCCTTGTTCACGCCTGCATCTGTGGCTTGCGCCGACAAGGCCACCGCAACCACCAGAGTGTAGACATTCACATGCGCAAGCTCGCCCTTTGGCTCGGGCTCTGCCGTCTGGAAGCGTTCAAAAATCGCGCGGATGGTATGGTAATCAAGCTGCTTTGCCATGCCATCCCGTATGCCTTGAAGGGCATGAGGGGGCAAGCGCCGGATGCGCAATTTCCGGGTCGCGCAGACGGCCTGTTGCCCCTAACCTGATGGGTATGGAACAAGTCGAAACATATCACTATCAGGTCATGCGCCGCGCAATCGAAGCCATTGACGCAGCCCAGGACGAGCCGCTCGCGCTGGCCGACCTGGCAGCAGGCATGAACATGAGTCCGGCGCATTTTCAGCGGCTCTTTTCGTCCTGGGTCGGGGTGTCGCCCAAGCGTTATCAGCAGTATCTGACCTTGGCGCATGCCAAGACGCTCTTGCGCGACAGGTTCACGACCCTGCAAACAGCACATGCAGTGGGGCTATCCGGCAGCGGGCGGCTGCACGATCTCTTTGTGCGCTGGGAGGCGATGAGCCCGGGCGATTATGCCCGTGACGGCGCGGACCTCACGGTCTTTTGGGGATGGTTTGAAAGCCACTTTGGCCCAGCATTGGTGATGGGCACGCATCGGGGGATCTGCGGCCTTGCCTTCGCGGCCGAGGCAGGGCCGGATGCAGCAATGACCGATCTCAGATCACGCTGGCCCAAGGCCGTTTTTGTCGAAGACACGGACATGCTGCGCCCATGGGCCAAGGCGGCACTTGGGATGAGTGGCGAAGCTAGGCTGCATATGATCGGCGCGCCGTTTCAGATCAAGGTATGGGAGGCGCTCCTGACCATCCCTTCGGGACATGTCACGACCTATTCGGAGATCGCGCAATCCATTGGCAATCCCAAGGCGGCCCGCGCCGTCGGTACGGCTGTGGGGCGCAACCCGGTCAGTTGGCTGATCCCCTGCCACCGCGCCTTGCGCAAGTCTGGCGCATTGGGGGGATACCATTGGGGCCTGCCGGTCAAACGGGCGATGCTGGCCTGGGAATCCGCGCGCCTGGACGCTGGCGCCTGATGGTCCGGTTTCCGCCGGAACCGGCTGATCGGTCATGCGTTATTGGATAACATGCCGAAAGGGCGCATAAGGCGTGCATCAAACCGCGCTTAGCGCAGCCTGCAAAAATGGAATATATGACCATGACTTTCAGAAAATACCCTCTCGTCTTCGCGGCGGCCGCATTTACGCTGGTCGCGGCTTGCGAACAAACAGGCCCCAATCAGATGCAAAACACCCAGCAAGGCGCCGCAATCGGCGCTGGCGCCGGCGCTTTGCTTGGAATCATCGCCAACAGGGACGGCTCAGTGAAGGATCGCCAGCGGGGTGCGCTGGTTGGTGCGGCTATTCTTGGTGGTGTCGGTGCCGGGATCGGCAATTCGCTGGATCGCCAGGCCGAAGACCTGCGCCGCCAGTTGCGTAACGATATCGGCGTGTCGAACAACGGCTCGAACCTTGTCGTTGTTCTCAGCCAGGACCTGCTGTTCGCAACCGACAGCGCACAGGTTTCGGGCCAGTCCCAGAACGAACTGCGCATCGTTGCGAACTCGCTCAACCAATACCCGGATACGACCGTGAACGTGATCGGGCATACCGACAACGTTGGTGATGCAAATTACAACCAGGGTCTGTCAGAGCGCCGGGCGCAAGCTGTGGCTTCAATCCTGAGGTCGGGTGGCGTGGCCAGCAGCCGGATCCGTGCGATCGGCGCGGGCGAAAGCAGCCCCATTGCCTCCAACCTGAACGCCGCCGGGCGTCAGATGAACCGCCGGGTCGAGATTGTCATCACGCCAAACTAAGCCACCCACGGCATCAATAGCATCAGGGGGCCGCAGAAATGCGGCCCCTTTCTTGTTGTGAAATGCCCATTTTGGTCATATCCTTTGACCAATAACAGGCGATTGAACACATGCCCTTTGAACCGGTCCAGCAAGAAAAACTGTCCCACGGCGTCATCCGGCAGATAGAAGCACTGATCCTGCGCGGCGTACTGCGCCCCGGCGAAAGGCTTCCGTCTGAACGTGAATTGAGCGACCGCATGGGTGTGTCGCGCCCGTCGCTGAGAGAGGCCCTGGGCGACCTGCAAGAGCGGGGACTGCTGGCATCAAGGGCCGGGGCTGGCGTCTTTGTGGCCGATGTCCTCGGCTCGGCCTTCGCTCCGGCACTTGTGACGCTCTTTGCCACCCATGATGAGGCCGTTTTCGATTACATCAGTTTTCGCCGCGATATGGAGGGGCTGGCGGCCGAACGTGCTGCGCGTCTGGCCAGCGACACGGACCTCAAGGTCATCAATACCATCTTTGAAAAGATGGAAGCGGCCCACAACAAACGAAACCCGGCGGAAGAAGCCCATCTGGACGCTGATTTTCACCTGTCCATCATCGAGGCCAGCCATAACATCATCATGCTGCACATGATGCGGTCGATGTACGAACTGCTGCGAGAAGGCGTATTCTACAATCGCAGTATCATGTTCAAACAGCGTATGACCCGTGACTCGCTGCTGGATCAGCACCGTATCATCAACACGGCGCTGCAAAACCGTGACCCCGACGGCGCACGCAAAGCGGTGGAAGCACATCTGAATTTTGTCGAGACTGCGCTTTCAGATCAGCAAAGATCAGAGCGGAACGAGGCGTTTGCGCAAAGACGGCTCAAACATGAAATCGGGCGCTAGTGAAGTCGCAATGTTCGAATAAGCGCGGCCCAGAGCCAGATTGACACCACCGCCTGAATTGCGATCCCGATCAGCACGAATGGGTGGAAGACGCCAGCCGATTGACCAAGTATCAGCCCCATATTCCAAAGCCAATGCCAGATGATGAGCGGCCAAAGATTGCCAACACGCAGAGCGATCGGAGCCAGGAAGAAGCCTGCCAGCACCGCAAAAATGACCTGCTGCGACGTATCGGCAGCATTCTGGCCGGCCAACCCGTTTACAAAATGAAACAGGCCGAATGCCACCGTGCTGAACAACATTGCCGACGGCACGGAAAGGCGCGTCAGCGCCCCGCGCAACAAGATGCCGCGAAACGTGACCTCTTCACCAATGGCAATCAGCAGCGTCGTCAGCACCAGCAAAGCCAGACCAGTGGCGTTCCAGTCACGCAGATTGTCGGCTGCGGCCGCCTCAGTGATGCCCAGCGCCATGAGGCCCAAAACCGCCCATCCGGGCAGGAACCAGATCATCCCCGACCAGCTTATCTTGCCGAATCCAGCCGCGCGCCAACCGATAGAGCGGGCAATGACAGCCAGACAAACGATGACGGCAACCAGTTGCACGGGGAAAAGCAAACGCAGCACGCCGCGGATATCCGAGGGGGCTTCGCGCAGCTGAAAGAAATAAAAGGTCGCCACCGCAATGATCGCAAAATATGTCAGCGTGGCCAGAATCCCAAGCCGGAAACCAGACATTTTCAGAACTCCCGCACGCCGCCCACCGGCCAGAGTGTCAAAGACGGTCGGTCTGCTGTCAATAAAAAAGCCCGGTTGCTGCAAAGCAACCGGGCCTTCCTATGTCTTGGGGCGCGGACTTTAGTGAAGCTTGTCTGCGACCGTGGCAATTGAATCGTCAATCAGCGCACCGGCGGATGTTGCATCCATCTGTTTGGCAATGACGTCCTTGGCGGCACCAATGGCAACAGAGATTGCCTGATCGCGCACTTCCTTGACGGCGGAGGCTTCTGCACTTGCGATCTGCTCCTCTGCGGCAGCCAGACGGCGGGTGATGGATTTGGCGATGTCAGCCTTGGCGGCCGCAGCCGCGTTTGTCGCCTCTTCCTTGGCCGCAGCAACGATCCGTGCCGATTGCTCCTGCACTTCCTTTTGCTTGCGCTCATAGCCTGCCAGAAGCGACTGGGCCTCTTCACGCAGCGCCTTGGCTTCGTCCAGTTCGGCTTTGATGCTGTCGGCGCGCTTGTCCAGCATGCCAGCAACAAGTCCGGGGACTTTGAAGTATACCAGAATACCGATGAAAATCAGGAATGCGATCCAGACAACAAAGTCGGTGTTGGTCAGCGTAAAGAACGGCTTTTTCTTGTCGACCTCGGCCAGCGCCGGGCTGGCTGCAAGGACGAAAAGGGATGTGAGCATCAGACGCATGATTTATCCCTTCATCCGTGCGGTCACTGCCGCAGTAATCGTTTTCGCATCAGCCGATCCACCCATGGCCGAAACCAGTTCTTTGGCGGCATCCTTGGCAACGGTTGTGACGCTTTTCACAGCGCCAGCGCGGATTTCCGAGATCGCGGCTTCGCTTTCTGCTGTTTTTGCAGCAATCTGCGCGTCAGCCTTTTGCAGTTCTACATCCAGCTCTGCCTGAATTTCCGCTTTCGCCTCAGCCACAATCTTGTGGGCTTCTGCGCGGGCATCCAAAAGGGCCTGGTCATAGGCGGCTTCTGCCTCGGCCGCTTTGTTCTTCAGCTCTTCGGCCGCCGCGATGTCATTCGTGATCGTGCCAGAGCGTTCCGCCAGAACCGCGCCGATCCGTGGCAGCGCGATGCGTGACATCACAAAGAAAATGGCGATCAGAGTGACCACCAGCCAGAAAACCTGGTTGGGTATCCAATCGGCGCAAAGTTGCGGCATGCCAAGGGCAGACCCCTTTGCATCCACGCATGTTCCTACGACGTCTGTTTTATCAATTGCCATGATGGCCCCCGAATACCTTGAAGTTTTACTGACTGACGCGGGCAACCGCGCCAGTCAGCCGTAAGGATATGGGTCGTGTTCTTAAACAGCGAACATCAGCAGAAGCGACACGAGGAATGCAAAGATCCCCAGGGCTTCGGCAAATGCCAGACCGATAAACAGTGTTGCTGTCTGACCAGCAGCAGCAGATGGGTTGCGCAGTGCGCCAGCCAGGTAGTTGCCTGCAACTGTACCAACACCGATTGCGGCAGCGCCGGAACCGATTGCAGCCAGACCAGCGCCGATGTGTGCGAGATCGCCTTCCATGTGAATTCTCCTTACGATTGGAAGTTGAGTAGATTGGCGGGGACCCCCGCCGTTGTTAGTGTGACGGGTGAAGCGCGTCATTCAGATAAACGCACGTCAGAATTGTGAAGACATAGGCCTGGATGCCGCTGACCAGCATTTCAAGACCGAAGATTGCAACGATGCCAAGGATCGCAACAGGGCTTACCAATGTCAGCGCGGCAAAACCTGCAAACACTTTAATCACCGCGTGCCCCGCCATGATGTTGCCCGCCAGACGAATGGAGTGGCTGACCGGGCGAACAAAATAAGAGATGACCTCGATGATCGCGATGACAGGCCGCAGGATCGCGGGTGCGTCAGACATCCAGAACAGGCCAAGGAAAGCCGGGCCATTCTTGACAAAGCCCAGGATGGTGACCGCGATGAACACGCCAAAACCCATCACCGCGGTGACAGCGATCATTGATGTTGGTGAATAGGACGCGGGTATCTGGGACAGATAGTTCGAGAACAGGACGAACAGAAAAAGCGTCATGATGTAGGGAAAGTACTTTACGCCCTCTTTACCGGTCACATCCTCGACCATCTTGTAAATGAAGCCGTAAATCAGCTCAGCGATTGACTGTAACCGTGAGGGAATAACAGCACGACCCCGGCTGCCGAACACAAAGACCGCAATGATTGCCAAAAGCGCCAGCGCCATCCAGAAAGTCAGGTTCGTTGGCGTGTACCAGCTTACCGGACCATCACCAAACAGCGGTTTGACGATAAACTGATCCAGTGGATGGAATACCAGACCAGGTTCTGCCTTGTCTTCAGCCAAGTGCGTCATCCTCTTTCTGCGCAGCCTCAAGCTGCTTGCGTTGGACCTCTTTGGCTGACCGCATCATGGTGAGAACACCTGCCGCGAAGCCAAAGAATATAAACAGCACCAGAAAAATCGGCATCGTTCCAAACAAGGAATCCAGCCCGTATCCAATGCCAAAGCCAATCCCGAGACCGGCCACAAGCTCTATCACCATCCGCCAGGCCAGCTGCGCCTGAGAATAATGTTCTTCCGAATGGTGCTTTACTTCTGCCGGCTCTTTGAGCGCCGCGATCTTCGCTTCGAGTGCCTTCAGGCGGTCAGCGTCGTCCCGATCAGACATTGGTTTGCACCCTTCACAAGGTTGAAGAGGGTCTATGATCTGGACCCTACGGAGTCAAGCGTACCCTGCTGCGTGACTTTCAACATCTTTTCAATAACTTGACACATTCGCACCCGACATTTTTCAGCCCACTCCCTTTGCGGGCCAGCCAAAGTAATATTCAACCAATTGGTTGACGTTTCCTTGAACTGGCGCTTAATCGCGGGGATGACCACGCAACTCGATCAAACTTTCTCGGCCCTCGCCGACCCCACCCGCCGCAGGATCCTTGCCATGCTGCTGGAGGACGATATGGCCGTCACGGACGTGGCAGACCCGTTTGCGATGTCACTGGCGGCGATCTCCAAGCATCTGTCTGTCCTCACGGCGGCGGGGCTGATCTCGCAGGAAAAGCGAGGGCGGGTAAAATGGTGCAAACTGGAGCCCGATGCGCTGCGCGAGGCGTCGGTCTGGATGCAGGCCTTTGGTCAGATGGACGCAATTGATCTGGATGCGTTTGAGAGCTTTCTGGCGCAGGAGTTGGAAACGTAAACGGGGCGCTATGCCTCACGCCTCGCGGAGCAATAGAACCAGCGCCATGACCGTCAGCAACAGCCCCGCCAGCACCAGGACCGGCGGCGGTGTGCCTCCCAGGGCCAGCTCCCAGACAATCACCCATGACGGCGTGAGGTAGGTATAGGCCATCACCTTGGAACTGGGCAGGCGCAGCGCCGCGAATTGCAACAGCACGAAGGTTGCTGCGCTGGCAAAGACAGCCGTATAGACGATCGTGACCCAGACAACCCCCGGAAGATTGGCCCAATCCGTCGCTAACAGGTCGTTCCAACCCCAGAGCGTGAGCAGGACCGACCCGGCCAGCAATACCCCGAAAGAAAAGACAACCGCTGTTTCACCACGGTTCAGCTTGCGCACCAGCGGGGTGTAAACCGCATGGGCGACACAGCCCCAGAAATAGATCACCTCTCCCCGCCCTACCTCGAAGCGCAGGATTGCCGCGACATCAGCACGAAAGATCACCCAAATTGCGCCGAGCGCACCGATCACCAGCGCCAGCGCCATCCGCGGCGTCAGGATCTGACGCAGCAACAGCCAGCCGAACCCCGCAGACAGTATGGGCGTCAGGGTAAAGACAGCCGCCGCGCTGACGGGCGGTGCTGTTTTCAACCCTTCAAACATCAGCACGAAATAGGTCGCAAAGAACCCGGCCAGCACCACATAGCGCCAAGGGGCCACCAGAGCCTTTCGCGGCGCCCCGCCTGTCGCGAACACAACAGCTCCGATGATGATCGCCGCAATCCAGAAGCGGAGGGCGTTCAAAGCACTTGGTGCCATCTCGTTGGCCGTAAGTGAACCCAGCGCAAATGACCCTGCGACCAGCATTGAAAAGACGAGCATCGCCAGATGCCCGGCCCGGGGCCCTGACATCAGCATTCCAGCGATTTGATGCGGTCCTTGAGGAAACGCAGAAAGGATTGCACCTTGGTTGTCCGGTGCAGATCAACGTGAGTCACGATCCAGAGCGGGGCCGACCAGTTGTCCCGCCGCGCGATCACCTCAGTCAATTGCGGATAGGCTTTCACCGCCTGCGCAACGACAAACCCGATTCCGGCCCCCGCAATGATCGCATCCTGCATGTTGCGATTGTCGGTCGTACGGTATGAAAACCGATCCTCCGATACCACCTCGCGCAGCCAACGCGCATAGGGGGACCGGCTGTCGTGGTTGTCATGGCTGACAAAGAAATGGTTTTGCAGATCCGCTTCGTCTTTTGGCAACCCATGCCGCGAAACATAGGCGTCAGAAGCCACCAGCGCCATTTGCTGCTGGATGAATGGCTGAACCACATTGTCTGGCTCTTCAGGCAGTGATCCGGCACGAATGGCAACATGCGCTTCGCCGTATTCAAGGCGAAACAGCCGGTCACCGGTCAGATAGCGCACCCGGACTTCCGGGTTCTCAGCCTGATAATCCACAAGGATCGGCGTCAGGACCGGCGATACGATCCCCAGTGATGTGACCACCAGATCACCCGAAACCCCCTCGCCCTGCCCTTTGATCCGGCCGGCAAGCTGGGCAAATTGATCATCGGTGGCCTGCGCCACCTGCAACAGGTCCTGGCCTGCTTCGGTGGCGGTATAGCCGCGGGCATGGCGCTGAAACAGCTTGACGCCCAGCCGATGCTCCAATGCGTCGATATGGCGGATCACCGTGGCATGGTGAACGCCCAGTTCTTCCGCCGCGCCGCTGACCGTGCCCCTGCGGGCGACCTGGTAGGCGGTTCTGATCTCATCCCAGTTGTCCATCTGACGTCCTGTGCGCTGGCAAACATATAATGTGGAAATTCGAATATTTCGTTCGCGAATGCAAGATACTACGTCACTGGACACGCTTAAAAGGAGCATTCCCATGACGACCGTTCTTCACCTCAACGCCTCTGGCACAAAACAAGGTTCCGCCAGCCGCGCCGCCACAGCCGCGCTTTTGCAAGGCCTCTCACCGACCCGCGTGATCACCCGCGACCTGGCTGAGACACCCCTGGCGCAGGTTGATGAAACATGGATCACCACCCGCCTGATCCCCGAGGCCGAACTGACCGATGCCGATCGCGAGGTCCTGGCGCTATCGGATCGGCTGATTGCAGAGATCAAGGAGGCCGATGTTCTTTTGATCGGCATGCCGATGTACAACTTCGGGATGCCCGCCGCACTGAAAGCCTGGATCGACCTTGTCGCGCGTCCAAAAGTGACCTTCGCCTATACAGAAAACGGGCCGGTTGGCCTGCTTGAGGGCAAGAAGGCGCATGTCGCAGTCGCAACCGGTGGCGTGCCCGTCGGCGCACCGATGGATTTCGCCACACCGCACCTGCAACAGGTCCTGCGCTTCATCGGGATCGACGACATCACGGTGCATACTGCCGCCGAGGTGATCGCCAAAGAAGCAGCCTGATGCGAAGAGCGGCCCAACGCCAACGCGCGCTGGGCCGGTTGTTGCGGGGCAAATCAGAACCCGCGAAATCCGTCTGGGGTCACCTGATCTGACCCCAGACTTGATCGACGAGGGCGCGCGCCATAAACCTTTGGCCATGAAGATTGTGCGCAACGTCCCAGAGCAGTTGTTTCTCAGGTCCGTTCCATGGGTGATGGCCAGCCTTCTGAGTCTCTTTCTGCTCGCCATGATTGCCATGGGGCTGAATGCCCTGGTTCAAGGGGACAACAGCGGTGCGTTCTGGGGGCTTTTTGCATTGCCGTTCATTATTTCGATCTTCCTGCTTTTATTCGTGCGCCGCGACGACCTTGTTCTTGATCGCACCCGCAACCTGCTGGAACTGCGTCATTCCACCTTTCGTGGACGCACCCGGGTGCAACACAGGCTAGAACATTTGCATCGCGCCAAGCTGCAAAGCAGCCGCAGCAGCAAAGGCGCCATGACCTATCGCATTGCGCTGGTGCTGGATGGTGGCATGGATGAAGGCATCCACCCTGTCACGCCGATCTACACCAGTGGCAACGGCGCCAGGCGCGGTGTGGAAGCGATAAACGCATGGCTGGCTCAGGATATTGACAGGCACCCGCCACAGGCGTAAACGGCCCGCAACACCCGGATAGCATCAGCTTTCCGGTCCCCGAATTTCAGGGGATCGCCCTCCGTCAGCGCGTTGCGCCCACGGGGGCGCGCTGCTTTGGGTTATGCCCATGGGAGCTATACTGCTTTTTGCTGCGCATACCTATATATGCAAGGCAATCAAAAACGAGACGAGGGCCATGGCCGATGTTTGAAAATCTATCCGAACGCCTCTCTGGCGTCTTTGACAAGCTGACCAAACAAGGTGCGCTGACGGATGATGACGTCAAGACCGCGCTGCGCGAAGTGCGGGTGGCCTTGCTTGAGGCGGACGTTTCGCTGCCTGTCGCGCGCGACTTCATCAAGGCCGTGCAGGAAAAGGCAACCGGACAGGCTGTTACCAAGTCGATCACTCCGGGCCAGCAGGTCGTCAAGATCGTCCACGACGAACTGCAACACGTCCTGACCGGTGATGCAGACCCCGGTGCGCTGAAAATCGACAACCCGCCTGCGCCGATCCTGATGGTCGGCCTGCAAGGGTCGGGCAAGACGACGACAACAGCCAAACTGGCCAAGCGCCTGAAGGAACGCGAAGGCAAGCGCGTGCTGATGGCCTCGCTCGACACCAACCGCCCAGCGGCGATGGAACAACTGGCGATCCTGGGTGGCCAGATTGGCGTGGACACGCTGCCCATCGTGAAGGGCGAGGATCCGGTCGCGATCGCGAAACGCGCCAAGACCCAGGCCAGCCTTGGCGGCTATGACATCTATATGCTCGACACCGCAGGCCGCTTGCATATCGACCAGGAATTGATCGCGCAGGCCGCTGCCGTGCGCGATGTGGCCAACCCGCGCGAAACCCTGCTTGTCGTTGACGGCCTGACCGGTCAGGACGCCGTGAACGTGGCGCAAGAGTTTGACGACAAGATTGGCGTGACCGGCGTGGTCCTCACCCGGATGGACGGCGACGGGCGCGGCGGTGCCGCCCTTTCCATGCGCGCGATCACCGGCAAGCCGATCCGTTTTGTCGGCCTTGGCGAAAAGATGGACGCGATCGAAACCTTCGAGCCCGACCGCATTGCGGGCCGTATCCTCGGCATGGGCGATATCGTGGCGCTGGTCGAAAAAGCGCAGGAAACCATCGAGGCCGAGCAAGCCGAACGCATGATGAAGCGCTTCCAGAAGGGCCGCTTTAACATGAACGACCTCAAGATGCAGCTCGAGCAAATGATGAAAATGGGCGGCATGGAAGGCATGATGGGCATGATGCCGGGGGCCGCCAAGATGGGAAAACAGATGGCGGCGGCCGGGGTGGATGACAGTATCCTCAATCGCCAGATCGCGCTGATCAACTCCATGACCAAGAAGGAACGGGCAAACCCAGATCTTCTTGCCGCGTCACGCAAAAAGCGGATCGCCAAAGGTGCAGGGCTGGAAGTGTCCGATCTCAACAAGCTCGTCAAACAGCATCGCCAAATGGCCGACATGATGAAAAAGATGGGCAAGGGCGGCATGCTAAAACAGGCCATGAAAGGCATGTTCGGCAAAGGCGGCCCCGAAGGTGGCATGCCCGACATGAACGACCCCAAGGCGATGGCCGAAGCCGCCAAGGCGCTGCAAGGCAAAATGCCCCCCGGCGGGTTGCCCGGTCTGGGCGGCGGGGCCGCGCAACTGCCCCCCGGCTTGTCTGGATTCGGGAAAAAGAAATGACCCGAACGCTCGCTCTTTCTTCGTCCAATCAAACTTCCGCCGGAGGCATTCTGCCCCCGCCAAACCCGCACACGCCTGATCAGACATGACCCCTGCCCGCACCCTTACCACAGCCCGGCCTGACCTGCGCGGCCCGCAAAAGCGGGACCTTGCGGATTTTACCGCATGGATCACCCGATCAGAGCGGATGAAGGCCGCCTGCGCAGTGGGTGAATGGGCTGGGCGGACACTGGGGCTGGAACCGCTCTTTTCGCTGATGTCACCCAAGGATACACGCTCGCTCGCCCTGGCCGCACGGCTGGTTACGATCAATGAGCGGCGCGACGTGGTAGACAGCGAGAACTGCATCATGTTCCGACATCTGGCCCATGGCGATAGTCGCGCAGGCCGCAGAGGTCATTGCATGATCCCGACACTGCACACTGATCGCCTGACCTTGCGGCCCTACCAGCGCGATGATTTCGACACCTACGCGGCTTTCCTGGCCAGCGACCGGGCGATCCACATGCATGGCCCGCTCTCGCGCGATCAGGCCTGGAGCTGGTTCACCAACGATGTGGCATCCTGGGCGCTCTATGGTTTTGGATCTCTCGCGATTGAGATGGATGGCACATTTGCCGGCGGCGTGGGGCTTGTGCATCCACCCCATTTCCCTGAGCCTGAGTGCGGCTGGTTCATCTTTGACGGGTTCACCGGGCTGGGGCTGGCCGAGGAAGGGGCGCGCGCGATCATCGACCACACATTCGCGACGACCGGCCTTGAAACCATCGTCAGCTATGTCGGCGCAGGCAACGCAGCCTCGATCCGGGTCGCTGAAAAACTGGGCGCAGTGCTGGACCGGGACGCCAAGGCGCCCGAAGCGACCGGCACGCTTGTTTACCGTCACACCCCTCATCCCGCACAAAGGAGTGTCTCATGACCGACACCGCAACCCGTGCCGCAGAGATCCTCAAAGGACATCGCGACAGCATCGACCGGCTTGACGCCATTCTTGTCTACACTTTGGGCGAGCGGTTCAAGCATACACAGGCCGTGGGCAAGCTGAAAGCCGAACACGACTTGCCCCCATCTGACCCCGCTCGAGAAGAAACCCAGATCGCGCGGCTCACCGACCTTGCTAACCGGGCCAACCTCGACCCGGAATTTGCCAAGAAATTCCTCAACTTCATCATTGAGGAAGTCATCCAACACCACAAACAACATCAATCGTAGGGTGGGTGAAACCCACGCTTACCACCATCTTTAAGGAGAAACTCTGATGGCTATGAAGATCCGACTGGCCCGTGGCGGCTCAAAGAAACGTCCATTTTACGCAATCGTCGCGGCTGACAGCCGCATGCCACGCGATGGCCGTTTCATCGAAAAGCTGGGCACCTATAACCCCATGCTGCCCAAAGACAGCGAAGAGCGCGTGAAGATGAACATGGAGCGCGTCAAATACTGGTTGGGCGAAGGCGCACAGCCAACTGACCGTATTTCCCGCATGTTGGAAGCCGCAGGCGAGCTGCCAAAGAAAGATCGCAGCAACCCCAAGAAGGGCACACCCGGCAAAGCCGCTCAGGCACGCGCTGAAGAAAAAGCGGCCAAGGTTGCAGCCGCTGAAGAAGCTGCAAACGCCCCAGCCGAGGAAGCTCCTGCAGCCGCAGAAGAAGAAGCCGCTGCCGAAGAGTAAACCTCTGAGCGTTGCCCCGGCCTGTGTCGGGGCAACATCGCCCACTGATTGGGGACCCGGCCCATGTTTCGCTTGCTGCGCACCCTTATCCTTGTGATGTTCGCTTTTGTGGCGGGCATGCTTTATGAGCGTGAAGGCCGCAAGGAGACCTGCGAAACCGGCGGCGGTATGTGGATCGAAAATATCTGCGTCGGAGTGGATTTGAACTGATGTCTGACCGTATCATCGTTGGTGCCATCGGCGGCGCATTTGGTGTTCAGGGCGAGGTGCGCCTGAAGTCCTATTGCGCCGACCCCCAGGCCATCGCCGATTACACGCCGCTTTTTACCGAAAGCGGGCGCCGCTTTGCCCAGATTGTCCTGACAGGGCAACTCAAGAACGGGTTTACCGCGCGTATTTATGGCGTCATCACCAAGGAAGACGCAGACGCGCTGCGCAATGTGAACCTTTACGCGGACCGCTCCGTGATGCCGTCGCTGCCAGACGATGAGTATTACTATTCTGATCTGATCGGCCTGACGGTTCTGGATACCGGTGGCGCGACACTTGGCACGGTCAAGAACGTGATGGACCATGGCGCAGGTGATCTGCTGGAAGTGATCGTTCCCGGCGCGTCTGACACTGTGCTGTTGCCGTTCACGCAGGCTGCCGTGCCGACTGTCGATCTTGGCAGCAAACGGATTATCGCCGATCCACCGGACGGCTTATTCTGACACCACCCCCGGTCAGCTCCGCGACGAGCGACCACTTGGCGGCAGGCCATAAACTATCTAAACGGCTGTTATGAGCAAAAATCCCAAATCCGCTGGCCGCATCGCTGTCCGTCCAACGCTGAAGCCGCGTGAATTGATGACGGACACGCCCGATATCGCGGGCTCCTGGACGGCGCAGGTCATCACATTGTTCCCGCAGGCCTTCCCCGGTGTGCTGGGTGAAAGCCTGACGGGCAAAGCCTTGCAGGACGGGCTTTGGCAATTGCAAACATATGATTTGCGTGACTACGGCATCGGCAAGCATCGGAATGTGGATGACACACCTGCTGGCGGTGGTGCCGGCATGGTCCTGCGCGCGGATGTGCTGGAAAAGGCAATTGTGGATGCCCGTCAGGGCACCAAGGGCATTGCACCATTGGTTTATCTATCCCCACGCGGCCAGCGCTTCGATCAGGCGATGGCCCGCGACTGGGCGCGGATGGATGGTGTCACGATGCTTTGCGGCCGCTTTGAAGGTGTGGATGAACGGGTCTTGCAGCATTTCGGCATAACGGAAGTCAGCCTTGGTGATTTCGTCATGACTGGCGGCGAAATCGCAGCGCAAGCCATGATTGACGCCACCGTGCGCCTGTTGCCCGGAGTGCTGGGCAACGCAGAAAGCGCCGTCGAGGAAAGCTTTTCATCAGGTTTGCTGGAGCATCCGCAGTTTACCAAACCGGCAGAATGGCAGGGGCAAGCCATTCCCGATGTGCTGCTGTCGGGGAATCACGCAAAGATCGCCGCCTGGCGCCATCAGATGTCAGAGGCGCTGACGAAAAAGCGCCGCCCGGATCTTTGGGCGGCGCATCAAAAGAAATCCAGGAAACCCTAGGGCGTCACCTTGGCATTCACGGGTCCTTTGCGCTCCAGATAGATCACCGCTGCGGCAAGCAGCCCCAGGACGGTCGCGGGAACGGCCGATGGTCCGAGAACCGTGAAATGTGCGACAATCGCACCAACCATGGTTCCGCCCAGCAGCAACGCACCCAGCACGCGGGTCGTTGAAACCCAAAGCATGACGGCGCCCGTCAGCTCGATCAGCGCTGTAAGGTAGCGGAACCACTGCCCCACGCCAATGACGTCAAATGACTGGACCATCATCTCCACGCCCATCAGCTTTGCAGTGGCAGCCCCGACAAAGGCTATGGTCAACAAGACACGGATACCTATCGCGATATATTTCATGTTACTCTCACTCTTGGTTGCTTTCCCTAGCGATGTAGCAAACGTGCGCCTGCGAACAATTCCTGCAAATTGCACTCTATATGTGCAAACTTGCACAACTGAGTTTGCGCGGCCACCTCACGAACCCTTCTTGGCCGATGAGATTGTGCAACACGCGCTGACACCCCTTGATCCAGCGATAACATGCGCCTATACGGCGTCATTCCCGGTCAGCGCAGCTGATTCCGGGTGTTGGTTTATCGCAACCATCTGGAGCATGAGAGCATCTTCGTTGGTGCAGCCCTCACCAGACAGGCCGGACAACCACAACAAAAGAAATGATGACGCATCTCTGGCGGGCAGGCGACTGAACCCGGAAACGACACAGAGCTCTGAGCCACGCGAATGAACATTGCGGATAACCGCAAGCATTATAAGGAGCGTTTCAGATGGACCTGATCGCAGAACTCGAAGCGGAACAAGTCGCCGCACTTGGGGCAAATATCCCCGACTTTAAAGCGGGTGACACCATCCGCGTCGGTTACAAAGTGACCGAAGGCACACGCAGCCGTGTGCAGAACTACGAAGGCGTTTGCATCGCCCGCAAGAACGGCAAGGGCATTGCCGGGTCTTTCACAGTGCGCAAGATTTCCTTTGGCGAAGGTGTGGAGCGTGTTTTCCCGCTGCATTCCACCAATATCGACAGCATCACCGTGGTTCGCCGTGGTCGCGTGCGCCGCGCCAAGCTGTACTACCTGCGTTCGCGTCGTGGCAAATCCGCACGTATCGCAGAAGTCGCCAACTACAAAGCGCCCAAGGGCGCAGAAGCATAAGGATCGCCATCATGAAAAAAGATACGCATCCCGATTATCACATCATCGACGTCAAAATGACCGATGGCACTGTGGTGCAGATGAAATCCACATGGGGCAAGGAAGGCGACACAATGGCGCTGGATATTGACCCATCCGTGCATCCTGCATGGAACGGTGGCTCTACCCGTTTGATGGACGCCGGTGGCCGTGTGTCCAAGTTCAAGAACAAATACGCCGGTCTGGGCTTCTAAGACCTGCGTGGGCTTTGCCCACATTACGAATTTCAAACGCCGCTCCTGTCCGGGGCGGCGTTTTGCGTTTGGGGCTTGCCAAGGCACGCCACCCCGGCGGACACTTACGACATTGCAGCAAGGATCGGAGTGGCCATGAATATTCCAGACTTTATCAAAGATTTTCCCGCGATTGACGTGCCGTTCCCGGACAGCATTGTCACGACCTCGGCCATCAGATCCGACGACGGGTTGATGGTGATATTTGAATTTCATCAGGATTTTTCCCTGCCCGAACACCACCACAAGACACAGTGGGGAACCGTTCTCGCGGGTCAGCTTGAACTGACGATCGCAGGCAAGGCCACAACTTATCTTCCGGGCCAAAGCTATACGATCCCCACTGGTGTCCCGCATGCGGTCAAGGTGACGGCCGGGACAAAGACGCTCGATATTTTTGAAGAGCCGGACCGCTACGGTCTGCGCAAATAACCAGGTTTGTCTGATGGCCCATCCACTTGAATTGTTGATCGACCAGATCGTTCAGAGTGCTCTGCCTGGCCCAAAAGTTCAGAAGAGGGACGCGACATACGTGCGCAACGCATTTGGGCGGTACTTTTCGTTCTAAGGTTTGTCGGCGATCATTGTTCCCATAACCTGGAACCCAAACAACGTGCCACTGTTGGCGCGGCGCTCATATTCGCCAACCAAAGCATCCGCGAGAGGTTGACCAATATTGCCATTTGCCACCATTTGCCTGCATGTCTCTGACACCCACGGCAACATCTGCATGTTGTCCAGAATTGCGCGGTTCTTCAGTTGGAAATCCGTGACCGTGAACCCGACTGTAGTTGCCATGTCGCGAATGCGCGAGATGAGGAAAGCATCTGTCACGAATTCTGATGTAAAAGTCTTGGCGCAGGCATCAAGCGGGTCATTGGGAAAACTCGCCAATGACGCCTTGGAAAAGTCCGCGTCACAAACAACAAGCCTTCCACCCTTTTTCAGCACCCGCATTGCCTCAACCAAGAGAATTTCGGGATCGGGAACATGCGTCAGAACCGTATGCAGGATGACAAAATCGGCGGACCCGTCTTTGGCTGGCAGCAACGCACCATCAGCCTGTTCAAACACAAGATTCTCGAAATCCGTGGCACGCGCGCGCGCTTCTTCCACAAAACCCGCAGAAGGTTCATAACCAATAACACGCCCTGGTGCCGCCGCCGCAGCTATCCTGCGTGACACGGCACCTGCCCCGGCACCAACTTCGATCGTGAGTGTATCCGGAGTGAAAGAAAGCTGCGCAAGATAGGCGGCGACAATCTCCTCCATCGTGGTGTCGGCTTGTCGCGCATCCATTGCATCAGCAAAGACTTTTATGAAATCAGCCCCGGCTGCGTCGACGTTTTGGAAAGGATCGGCCATGGTTTGCTCCTACGGTCATCCAGAAAACCTATCGCACAAGCAGGCAAGAGTCACTGTTCACAGGTCTTGCGTGACCCAAGCAGGCAGATAGAAAGCCGACCCCTTTGGGCTCCTTTTGTGTTATCAGCACCCTGAAACGCCTCGAACAAGGGTGCCAGTATGTCAGACCAGATCAATCGTCTTGCTCGGGCGGACTCAGGGTTGAAACTTGCTTATGTCGGGATGGAAACAGATCTGATTTTCACCCAAGGCATCGATCTGCCGGGGTTTGCATCCTACACGCTCTTGGCGACCGAGGCCGGTCGCATGCGTCTGCGCGGCTATTATGAACGACTCTTGGCGCTCGGGGCGTCCCACGATGTCGGTGTCATTCTTGAAAGCCCGACTTGGGTGGCGAACAAAAGCCGTGGAGCCGCGCTGGGTCACTCCGAAGACCAACTCGCGCAGTTCAACAAAGACGCCATTGCGCAGATGCGTGAAGTTCGCGATGCGGCAAACCAACGCGATGTTATTCTAAGTGCAAATATAGGGCCGCGCGATGATGCCTATGCGCCTGAGGCACAAATGACCGCTCAAGAGGCCCATCTCTATCACAACCGCCAGATTGCGGTTTTGGCAGAAACCGATGTGGACGTTATCAGCGGCTACACATTGGCCAATCCAGCCGAAGCAATCGGGATCGTCAGAGCGGCTCGTGATCACGCCTTGCCGGTTGTGATTTCATTCACAGTCGAGACGGACGGAAACCTACCGACAGGTATATCACTGGCCGAGGCAATCTCCCAAGTGGACGACGCCACGGACCACTATGCCGCCTACTTCATGATAAATTGCGCGCACCCCGCGCATTTCGCAGACATTCTGACCGATGCCGCATGGGTTCAGCGGCTCGGTGGGGTTATCGCCAATGCATCACGGTGCAGCCATGCTGAGTTGGATGAGGCAACAACACTGGACGCGGGTGATCCTGCGGAATTGGGTCGAGACCTCGCTAAAATTGCTGCGCGCTTGCCTCATATCAGAGTTTGGGGGGGCTGTTGCGGAACCGACATGCGCCACATGGATGAAATCGCGAAGGCGGAAACAGGACGGCATCCTGCATGAGTCACCCGCTGCAATCCCTGATCGACCAGATCGTTCAGAACGCTGAAAAACGCGGCGATTTTGACGACCTGCCCGGTGCAGGAAAGCCGCTGGCACATCTGGACGATCCGCAAAACGCCGTGCTGAACCGGATGATGCAAGAGGCGGGGGCGAAATCGCCTGTCGTTGTCCTGCGCCGTCAAATCATTGCAGCACAGGAAAAGTTGAAAGCCCTGACAGACCCAACCGACCGCAAAGCGGAACAGCTGCGCCTGTCAGAATTGCACACAAAGCTGGCCATCGAAATGGAGGCGTTCCGCAAATACGGCTAAGCCGCCGATTTCCCGCGTGACCGGTGGCCGCCACCGCCACGCCGCCGTCCGCCGGGCTTGCCCTGCCCGCCACCGGGCTTGCCGCCAGCGCGCGGAGCGCCGCCACGGTTGCCGCCTCCGCCGCGCCGCCCTCCACCGCCGTTGGGCCGCTTTTTCTGACCGGGCAGGATGTCCCATGGCCGACCAGAGGCCACCGGAATGCTTTCCTTCATCGCTTTTTCGATGTCTTGCAGTTCGATCATCTCATCAGGTGCGACCAGCGCCACAGCACTGCCGTCTGCCCCTGCGCGCGCCGTGCGGCCGATCCGATGGACATAGTTTTCGGCGACGTTGGGCAGGTCGTAGTTGTAAACAAATCGCACATCGGGAATGTCCAGGCCGCGTGCGGCAACATCTGTTGCCACCAGGACACGGGTCTTGCCAGCCTTGAATGCATCCAACGCACGTTGCCGCTGTCCTTGGGATTTATTGCCGTGGATCGATGCGGCGGCAAACCCTTTCTTCTCAAGCACTTTGTAGAGCTTTTCACAGCCATGTTTGGTGCGGCCAAAGACAATCGCCAATTCATCGCGGTGCTTGTCAAGCAGTTCGACCAGCAGGTCGGTCTTGGCGGCTTGGGCGACAAAATGCACAGATTGGTTGATCTTCTTCACGGCCTGACCCGGTGGGTTGACCTGTACGCGCACGGCGTCGGTCAGATATGTGTTGGCCAACTCGCCCATCAGTTTTGGCATCGTGGCCGAGAACATCATCGTCTGGCGGTCTTTGGCCAGAAGCGGCGCAATACGGCGCAGCGCATGGATAAAGCCCATGTCGAGCATCTGGTCAGCCTCATCAAGCACCAGATAAATGGTTTCATCAAGGCGCACCGCGCGGCGGTCCAAAAGGTCGATCAGGCGACCGGGGGTTGCGACCAAGAGGTCAACGCCGCCAGCCAGACGCTTCGTCTGGGCCACGATTCCGGCCCCGCCCACAACCAGCGCCACTTTCAGATGGCTGCCTTTGGTATAGGCGGTCAGGTTGTCGGCGATCTGCTTGGCCAATTCGCGCGTGGGCGCAAGGATCAGCCCGCGCGATGTCTTGGGGTTCGGTTTCACACCCGCTTTCATCAGCGCGTGGATCATCGGCAGGCCAAAGGCGGCGGTCTTGCCGCTGCCGGTCTGCGCCAGCCCCATCACATCGCGGCCATTCATGGCGTGCGGGATGGCTTGGGTCTGGATCGGGGTGGGATCGGTGATCCCTTGGTCTTTGAGTACGTTAATCAGTCGGGGCGCGAGGCCCAGCATGTCAAAATCCATGAATGGATATCCTATTTCTCGCGGGCAACGGCCCGCACATATCATTTGGCCCACCGCGCACAGCGATGAACCCTTGCAAGGTTGCGCCAATATGCTGACAGCCCGCACCGCATTGTCCGGGCGCCGATGTGGCGCAGGACCCCCTGCGTGATGTGGGAACCTGAAGTTTGCGCGACGCCCTGCGAATGGACCGGTCCGGTCTCGCTCTGCTCACGCGGCAGCTTGCGTCGGTTGGGTGGCACATGAGGCCTGGGGCCACTTCTGTCAAGGGTCGGTGAAAAACTGTGCGCAGGTGTTGCTTGTGCTTCCCCTCGCAACGGCCACATCATATAGTTTCGCCAGGCAGGGCAAACCGGGGAATCGGGCAGTGGCGCATATAATCGTGGTGGGCAATGAAAAGGGCGGCGCGGGCAAATCAACCGTGTCCATGCATGTGGCGACAGCGCTTGCCCGGATGGGCCACAGGGTTGGCGTCCTTGATCTGGATATGCGGCAAAAAACGCTCGGTCGCTATATTCAGAACCGTCAGGGTTTTGTTGAAAAGAAGGGGTTGGACCTTCCGACACCGACGTATCACAACCTGCCTGAAATTGACCAGGACATGCTCCAGCCCGGCGAAAACGCTTTTGACCACCGGCTGTCGATGGCGGTGTCCAGGATGGAAGCTGACGCGGATTTCATCCTGATCGATTGCCCCGGATCACATACCCGCCTGAGCCAGGTAGCCCATTCGCTGGCCGACACGCTGATTACGCCTCTCAATGACAGCTTTGTCGATTTTGACCTGCTGGCGCATGTCGATTCAGACGGCGAGGAAATCACCGGACCATCTGTCTATTCAGAGATGGTCTGGAATGCCCGTCAGCTTCGCAACCAGGCTGGCCTCAGACCCATCGACTGGATCGTCCTGCGCAACCGGATGGGGGCGCAGGCGATGGTGAACAAGGAAAAGATGCAGCGGGTGATCGGCAAACTGTCCAAGCGCATCGGCTTTCGCACGGCACCAGGCTTTAACGAACGTGTGATTTTTCGAGAGCTTTTCCCCCGCGGGCTGACCCTGCTGGACCTGCGCGACATCGGGGTGAAGGGGATGAATATCTCGAACGTGGCAGCGCGGCAGGAATTGCGGGATCTGATCAAGGGTCTCGAAATACCGGGTGTGACACCTGATTTCTAAACGGGAGATCCCGACCCTGCGGCAGGGGGTCCCGGAAAACGGCCTTTCGTTATGCACGACAGCAGCCTAACCTGCCTGGAAACAGGGAGGGTATATCGTGCGTGTGCTGATCTCGTTGCAGCGTTATGCGACGTTCGTCTTGGTCGCTTTTTTGGCAGTTACCACATTCATCGCCGGGTTCTGGTGGCCCTGGGTCTTCGTGTTATTCGTGGTTTTTGCCGGTCTCACCTTTATGGGTATCCATGACCTCAGGCAGTCTCGTCACGCGGTCTTGTCCAACTATCCTGTTCTGGGGCATATCCGGTTTCTTTTTGAAAAGATCCGCCCCGAAATTCGCCAATACCTGATTGAAAGCGACCAGGAGGAACAACCCTTCAGCCGCGAACAACGCTCGCTTGTGTATCAACGTGCAAAAGGCGCCGAGGACAAGCGCCCCTTTGGCAGCCATGAACGGGTTTACGAAGCCGGGTATTCCTGGCTGACGCACTCGGTCCAGCCGACGCATTTTGAGGACACTGACTTTCGCGTCACGGTTGGGGGGCCGAAGTGCAAGAAACCCTACGACGCATCGCTTTACAATATCTCGGCCATGAGCTTCGGGGCGCTTTCGGCCAACGCGATTTCCGCATTGAACAAAGGGGCCAGGATTGGTGGATTTGCCCATGACACCGGCGAAGGCGGCATCAGCCGTTATCACCGCGAAGGCGGGGGCGATCTGATCTTTGAGATCGGATCCGGCTATTTCGGCTGTCGCAACCACGACGGCACCTTCAATCCTGAAAAATTCGCCAGGCAAGCCGCCAACGATCAGGTGAAGATGATCGAAATCAAGCTCAGCCAGGGGGCCAAGCCCGGCCATGGCGGGATGCTGCCGGCCGCAAAGATCACACCGGAAATCGCCGAGGCACGGGATATCCCGCTGGGGGTCGATTGCGTTTCACCTGCGGCTCACAGTGCGTTTTCCGGCCCGACAGAGCTGATGCAGTTCATCGGACAATTGCGCGATTTGTCCCAAGGAAAGCCGATTGGCTTCAAGCTGTGTATCGGACACCGGCGCGAGTTCATGTGCATGGTCAAGGCGATGCTGGAGACCGGCATTGTGCCTGACTTCATCGTCGTGGACGGCACAGAGGGCGGCACAGGTGCGGCCCCGTTGGAATTCGCCAATCACGTCGGCATGCCGATGGTCGAAGGCTTGACCTTTGTACACAACACGCTGCGCGGTGCGGGCATTCGCGATCAGGTCAAGATCGGGGCGGCAGGCAAGGTCGTCAGCGCGTTTGACATCGCCCGCGCCTTGTCGCTGGGGGCAGATTGGTGCAACTCCGCCCGTGGCTACATGTTTGCCATCGGCTGCATTCAGGCGCAGGCCTGCCACACCAACCACTGCCCTGTGGGCGTGACCACCCAGGATCCGCTGCGGCAGAAGGCGCTGAATGTGGACAACAAAAGCAAGCGTGTCGCACGGTTTCATGCCAATACGCTGCACGCCTTGGGCGAAATGGCGGGGGCCGCCGGTCTTGATGATCCGCGGGGGTTTCTGCCCTATCACTTCATGACCCGCAAAGGCGACGGTCAGATGACCGAGGCGGCCGATGTCTACACCTATCTGCGCGAAGGATTTCTGCTGGATGATGGCGACGACAACCCGATCTACCGCGAACGCTGGCAGCGCGCCAATGCACTTAGCTTTTCCCCGCCCGAGGCTACGACCTAGCTGTCGTCAGGTCGTGGAGGCGTCTTTCCCGCAGCACGCATAAAAAGCGACACACGCGGCGTTGTACCGGTCTCAGAGCGAGAGCGGGTGCGCAACACCGGCGTGTTCTCGGACGTGCCACTCCGGCTTTCTCGCAGCACGATATAAAGGCCACTGGCAATGATGATCCCGGCGCCGATGGCGGTGGCCTGGTCTATGGTTTCCTCAAAGAACAGATAGCCAAACAGACTGGCCCAGATGATCTGGCTGTATTGCATGGGCGCAATGATCGCGGCTTCACCGGCCTGATAGGCGGCAATCACAAGGCGGCTGGCGACCCAGGCGAAGATCGCGATGATACCCAGCAGGCCCAGATGCTCGATCGGCATCGGTTTGTAGACAAAGGGCAGCGCGACGGCCATGACGATGAAATTCACCATCATCGGATAAAGCAGCATGACCACGGGCCGTTCCTCGGACCCGATCTTGCGCACCACGATGGAGGCAAGCGATCCGCCGATGGCCGCCGCCAGGGCCGCAAGATGACCCAGCGACAGATCGGTCTGTCCGGGCCGCAGCACGACCATCACACCACCAAGGCCGACAAGAACCGCAATCCAGCGGCGCAGGCGGACCGTTTCACCCAAAACCGGAATGGCAAGGACCGTGATCAGCAGGGGGGCCGCAAAAAGGATGGCATAGGTTTGGGCCAGCGGCAGAACCGAAAAGGCATAAAAAGCGGAGACACCGGTGACCACCGCCGCGCCGGTCCGCAAGGCAAGCCACCACGGATGCACCGGCACCAACGTCCCTGGCGTCACGTCCCGCATCAGCATCACCATCGCCAGCGGGAAGCTGAGCAAAACGCTGAAAAACACGATCTGAAACGGCGAGTAGACCCCACCAAGGATTTTCACCACCACGTCATGGGTCGAAAAGATGCCAAAGGCCAAGAGCGCAAAAAGCGCACCTTTGGCATTGGCCGGCATCAGAGGCTCGCGTCGAGTGCAGCGAGGATCACATCACCCATCTCAGTCGTGCTGAGCGGGGTGCCGCCCTCTGGACCCATCAGATCAGCTGTGCGGGCGCCATCGGCCAGCACTTTTTCGATGGCGGTTTCCAGACGGTCGGCTTCGGCCCCTTCGTCAAAGGAATAGCGCAGCGCCATCGCAAAGCTAAGGATGCAGGCAATCGGATTCGCCTTGCCCTGCCCGGTGATATCCGGGGCAGAACCGTGGACGGGCTCATACATTGCCTTGGGGCGACCGTTGGCCATCGGCAGACCAAGCGAGGCAGAAGGCAACATGCCCAAAGACCCCGTCAGCATAGCCGCACAGTCGGACAGGATATCGCCAAAAAGGTTATCGGTCAGGATCACGTCAAACTGCTTGGGCGCGCGCACCAGCTGCATCGCGCCATTGTCGGCGTACATATGGCTGAGTTCCACGTCGGGATAGTCAGCATGCACCTCAGTCACCACATCGCGCCAGAGGATGCCGCTTTCCATCACGTTGGCCTTCTCCATCGAGCAGACCCTTTTGTTGCGCTTCATGGCAAGGTCAAAGGCCGCGCGTGCGGCGCGCTCAATCTCGGCCTCGGTGTAGCGTTGGGTGTTGATGCCCACGCGCATGTTGTCCTCGACGTGAATGCCGCGCGGCTCACCAAAGTAGACGCCCGAGGTCAGTTCGCGCACGATCATGATGTCGAGGCCGGCCACGATATCCTTCTTCAGGGAGGAGAAATCAGCCAGCGCGTCAAAACACTGCGCCGGGCGCAGGTTGGCGAAAAGGTCCATCTCCTTGCGCAGGCGCAGCAGGCCGCGCTCTGGTTTTACGCTGAAATCAAGATTGTCGTATTTCGGCCCGCCTACAGCCCCCAGCAGAACCGCATCCACCTCTTGCGCCTTGGACATCGTGTCATCGTGCAGCGGGACACCGTGGGCATCGTAGGCCGCACCGCCCACAAGGTCCTCGGACAGGTCAAAGTCGAGGTCACGTTTTTCGCCGAACCAGCCGATGATCCGCTTCACCTCACCCATGACTTCAGGGCCGATGCCGTCACCGGCGAGGATCAAAAGAGAAGGGTTTGCCATGTCTACTGGTCCTTGCTTGAAATGATTGCAAAGGCCCTAGCGCGATGAGACGTCAGGTTCAAGATACCAGAGGCCTAAGACCTTCCACCAGAATTTCCCACACCCGACGGATCCGTGGTGTGTGACGCATTGCCTCATGAGCGGTCAACCAGATTGGAAGAGTTGGCAATGGGATCCCGAAGTCGATTCCTGCGATTTCAGGGTCGTCGCGGCCGACATCAGCCTGCGCAAAGCCAATACCACAGCCCGCCCGCACCAATTCCCAATAGGCAATATTGTCATCGCAGCGGGTCTTGAAGAAGTCGCGGTCAATCTTGATCCCGGCATCAGCGAACCCCTCAATGATTGATGTGTTGCTGTCGTAACCCACAAAGTCGTGGGCAGACAGATCGCTGATGGTCTTGGGCGTCCCACGTTCGATCAGATATGACCGCGCGGCAAATACGCCCAGGGGAATTTCGCCGATGTTCTGTGTGATCAGGTCAAGCTGGGTGGGCCGATACATGCGCACTGCGATGTCGGCCTCTCGATAGAGCAGATTGCGGGTGTCGTCGCTGGGAACCAACTCGACCGCGACCTGCGGTTCCAATTTGCGAATTCTGGCAATGATTGAAGGGAGATGCATGACAGAAAAGGCGGCGCTCGCGGTGATCCGCACCGTGCCTTCCAAACGCGCCTGCTGGCCTGCGGCGGTGAGTGCGATTTGCCGGACCGCATCGCGCATCGCCTTTGCCGGCCCGACCAGATCGGCACCGGTCTGCGTCAAGGCAAAGCCTCGCGGTTGGCGGCGGAAGAGTTCCGCCCCCAACTGTTCCTCAATCGCCTTGATCTGACGGCCGAGCGTAGGCTGACTGGTGCCCAACTCGCGTGCGCCGGCAGAAAGACTACCTTTCTCAGCCACCGCCAGAAAGGCCTGCACAAGTGACCAATCCAAAGATCCGAGCGTTCTATCCATTCATTATTGAATACATGATCTACAATCTTTGGCAATTCATCTCACAAACTGAATGGAATACATCCCTCACACCAACTGCGTGGGAGACGCGATATGAAACAGACAGTTCTTATCCTGGGTGGGTCAGGCAAGATTGGCAGCCGCTCAGCTGAGGCCTTTTGGAATGCCGGCTGGGAAATCCGCCACTACAACCGCCAATCAGGCGATATGACAAGCGCAGCAGATGGCGCCGACGTCATCGTGAACGGCCTGAACCCACCCGCATATCATGACTGGGAAAGCGCCATACCTGACATCACAAGACAGGTGATAGCAGCCGCGAAAGCCAGTGGCGCGACCGTAATCATCCCCGGCAATCTTTACAATTACGGCAATCAGCCTGGTGTACTGGACGAAAACACACCCCAGACCGCCACCACAAGAAAGGGCCGGGTGCGGATCGAGATGGAGAAAAGTTATCGCGCCTCTGGCGTGCAAACGATTGTGCTGCGGGCGGGCAACTTTGTTGATCCGGCGGGCAATGGGGACGTCATGAGTACGCTGTTGATGCGCGATATAGGGAGAAACAAGATCACCGCGACAGCCGACAAAAACACACTTCAAGCCTACGCCTATGTGCCTGATTGGGCGCGCGCAGCTGTCCGGTTGGCAGAGATGCGTTCGGAGATGGCTGTTTTTGAAGACGTGCCATTCCCGGGCCATGCGTTTACCACCGCTGACTTGCAACAATGTGTGGCCCTTCGCACCGGCCGGGACATCTCGATCAATCATTTTCCGTGGTGGTTGATGACACTCCTCAGCCCATTTTGGGAACTTGCCCGGGACCTGCGCGAAATGCGCTACCTCTTTGGGATGCCGCATCAGATTGGGTCGGAGAAATTTCACAGACTGCTGCCCGATTTCGAACCCACTAGTCTGGCAGATGTGATGCTTGCGGGCCTACCCGCTGATTTCCACCCAGACGAGGCGATGCGGCCCGGCGGCCTGCCCATCGTCACCCAATAGCGCACGATCGGGGTCATCGGGTTCGGGCCAGAAGACGCCGGCGCCGGTGACGGTCCAGTCAATGGCAGGCAAGACATAGCTGACGCGCAGTCTGCCCGGCCCGTCGTCCGGCCAGTCGGCGGTGTCCTGGTTGGGCAACGGATCCTGCAAACGCGGATTATTCAGGAACGCTGCCATCGCCTGGGAAAACCCTTCACCCTTTTGGGGGTCAAGATTGGCATTCCCAGCAAGAACAAAGCCGTCCGGGGCCGGCCCAAAGCCGCCTTTCAACACAACGTCCCACATCAGCAATTCGTCACGGTTGCGCAGCCCGTTCATATCCTCGGGGCCGTCAAAGACAGGTGGGGTGGCCGAAAACGCCAGAAGCGAAAGCGGAGGCCCATCTGGAAGAGAAATCGGGACAATCCAATGGCCGGTCGACGACAGCCGCAAAATGTCCTGCGCGGCCGCACTTGGAAAAGGCGCGCCTGCTGCGACTGGCAGGGTTGCTCCCGGCAGGTCTTTCCACAGCGTTTCCGACAAGTCGGTCACCCGCGCGGCGTCAATCGGATAGCGCGACAGGATCGCCATGCCGCCATCGCCTGCGAACCGACCATAGCCCTGCGCATCGCGCGCATCGCCCAACCGCCCGTTCCCGTCAAGATCAAGGCCGGTGGCCATGCCAGCGTTGGGTCGCAGGGCGAAACTATGGGGATAGCGCGGGACAAAGCTGTCCGCAAAGGCCCTCAGAGCGACGCCATCAAGGTCATAGTCAAAGTCTGTCAAGAGCAGCACATCTGGTGAAATGCGCGCAATAATCTCTCTAATCGCTGCAATCTGCGGGTCGTCGCCGCTTTGGATGTCACGCAAGAGAAGCCCTGGCCCGTCGCGGCTCAGTGGCGCTGCGAAAGTGGCAATGCGGTAAGTCTCGGCCTGGGCGAGGCCGGTCATGGTGATGAAAATCAGTAGTTGGTATTGTGCCCAGGTCCGGTACGGTCGTAGGCCTTTTTGCGCTGCACCTCGATCATCTGGGCAACACGGCTGAGGGCGACGCCGCGCATCAGGATACTGGCTGGCAGGAATGCCCATGCAGAGACCGTCCAAATCAACGTTTGCGGATTGTCGAGATTGATCGGCGTCCCAAGGGCCGCCACCAATTTCACCACCGCTGGCACCAAGAAAGGCAGCAAGAACCCTAAGATAATGTTAACGCGACCATCCCGCTGCAATCGCTTGACAACGTCGCCACCCGCCGTGGGGTCAAATGTGGGCAGGTTGATCCAGACATTGAACGCGCCGGTCCGGCGGGGCCACCGATAAAGGCGCAGCAAAACGACGAACCAGATGACTGAAAACACAGAGATAAGGTAACTCAGGCCCGCTGCGTTGCGCAGGTGTTCTATGACCATCGGACTGGTGCCGTCGGGCATCATGATGACCATCAGCCGAACCGGAGAGTACGGAAAATCAATCGTCTCGCCGATGACGCTGCCACTGTTCTGGAAATAGGCGGTGACGGCGGTGGGTGAATCGACCCCCTTGAAAATCATTGCCAGAGAAAAAACCGTCGCAAAAAGAGCTGAGAACCTCACGCGATTGAAGGGCGGCGCATCGCGAAATTCCACCAGACTGGGGCTGCTGGAACTATATTCCACGATCGTAAAGAGCGCCCCGAAGATCGCAACCAATACGATGATCTGTGTGTTGTCCGTGCCGCTGTTGGGCAAAATGGCAAAGGGCATGACGATCAACATCACGACCAGAACGGCCCTCACCACGGCGGCTGGCAATCGAGCTAGCACTGCACTTCATCCTCTATTGGACCACCCCATGCTTTTCGCATTTTTCTGTGTGGCCCGCACTCCATAACATACTTTGTTTATTATTGAGGCAAACCTGAACAAATCCAACCCTTTGGATCAACCAATGCGGGCGCAAATCGCCGGAGGGGACCTTTTTTGAAAGAAAAGTGATGCTGGAATGTCACCCAACTGTGGCATTCCAGCATTGGGTCATGCGTTGAACATCGATCCACGCGACAGACGCGCCCAGCCTTGTCGCAAAGACCGCCCCATCACCGGGGGCGGCCATTGTCTTGCAATTCATGGGATTTCAGACCCAGGGGCGTGCTGCGTTTGCTGCGGCTTCGAATTCATCGATGGCGGTCGCTTTTTCCATTGTCAGGCCAATGTCGTCCAGGCCATTCAGCAAGCAATGCTTCTTGAAAGCATCGACATCAAAGGAAAAAATGTCGCCGTCCGAGGATGTGACCGTCTGTGCCTCAAGATCGACTTCGATCCGCGCGTTCGACCCCTTTTCGGCGTCTTTCATCAACACATCGACCTGGGCTTGCGGCAAAGCGATGGGCAGGATGCCATTCTTGAAACAGTTGTTGTAGAAAATATCGGCGTAGGACGGCGCAATCACGCAAGTGATCCCGAAATCGGCAATCGCCCAGGGGGCGTGCTCGCGCGAAGACCCGCAGCCGAAATTTTCACCCGCGACAAGGATCTGTGCGTCGCGATACTGGGTTTTGTTCAGCACGAATTCAGGAATTTCATTGCCGTCATCGTCATAGCGCATCTCGTCAAACAGGTTCACGCCAAGGCCGGAACGTTTGATCGTTTTCAGGAACTGCTTGGGAATGATCATATCGGTGTCGATATTGACCAGTGGCAGGGGTGCGGCAACGCCGCTGAGCTTGGTAAACTTTTGCATCTTCTATCCTTTCAGGGGTGCTCATCAGTCCCTGCGGTCCTTCTTTGCGAAGAAAGCCCCGCAAGGGCGTGATGAGCGCGCCGCTTACATCATCTCGCGCACGTCGGTCAGTTTGCCGGTGATTGCCGCCGCCGCCGCCATCTGCGGAGACATCAGGTGGGTGCGTCCGCCCCGCCCCTGTCGCCCTTCGAAGTTGCGGTTTGATGTCGCGGCACAGCGTTCACCCGGTGCCAGTTGGTCGGGGTTCATCGCCAGACACATGGAACAGCCCGCAAGCCGCCATTCGAACCCGGCGTCGATGAAGATCTGCGCCAGGCCTTCTTCTTCCGCTTGCGCACGGACAAGACCGGAGCCCGGCACAACCATCGCCCGCAGTCCGTCCTTTTTCTTCTTGCCCTTCAGGATGGCCGCAGCCGCACGCAGATCTTCGATCCGGCCATTGGTGCAGGACCCGATGAATACCGTGTCGATGCTGATATCGGACAGCGGAGTTCCCGGCTGAAGGTCCATATAATCAAGCGAACGTTGCGCGGCCCCCACCTTGCCTCCTTCAAAATCCTCAGCAGCGGGGACAGTCGCCGTGATCGGCAATACATCCTCGGGAGACGTTCCCCAGGTCACCACCGGCGCGATATCTTCGCCTTTTAGCGTAATAACCTTGTCAAAATGCGCCTCCTCATCCGTAAAGAGCGTGCGCCAATAGGCCTCGGCCGCTTCCCACGCCGCACCCTTGGGTGCGTGGGGGCGGCCCTTGCAATACGCATAGGTCTTCTCGTCCGGCGCGATCAGACCCGCTCGCGCACCACCTTCAATCGCCATGTTGCAGACGGTCATGCGGCCTTCCATCGACAAATCACGGATCGCTTCGCCGCAGTATTCGATCACATAACCCGTACCGCCGGCAGTGCCCGTGGCGCCGATCACGGACAGGGTAATGTCTTTCGCGGTCACACCGGGACGCAGTTTGCCCGTGATCTCGACCTTCATGTTCTTGGATTTCTTCTGGATCAGCGTTTGGGTCGCCAGAACATGCTCAACCTCGGACGTGCCAATGCCATGGGCCAGCGCACCAAAGGCACCATGGGTTGCCGTGTGGCTGTCACCGCAGACAACGGTCATGCCCGGCAAGGTCCAGCCCTGCTCTGGGCCGACGATATGCACGATCCCCTGACGGACATCAGAAACCGGATAGTAGTGGATGCCGAATTCCTTGGCGTTGCTATCAAGGGCGGCGACCTGAATGGCGCTGTCCTCGGTCATGTTCTTGGGGTCATCGCGACCGGGGGTAGTCGGCACATTGTGGTCCGGAACGGCGATTGTTCTTTCCGGCGCGCGCACCTTGCGGCCCGCCATGCGCAGCCCTTCAAAGGCTTGCGGGCTGGTCACTTCATGGACCAGGTGGCGGTCGATATAAAGCAAGCAGGTGCCGTCATCAGCTTCGTGGGCTACATGGGCATCCCAGATTTTATCATAGAGCGTTTTGGGGGACATTGTCCTCTCCCGTATCAGAAATATCAGTGGTCGTCAGGCGTGCGGAAACGAGGCAGATTTATCCGCGGGCAAGGATTGTGCCACGCGCACCAAAGAACCGCCAAGGCAGCCGTGCGCGATCATCCATGTCAAAAACCTTTTTCATATGGGTCAGATACACAGGCTAACCCTATGCTGCAAGGGCTGCTGCTTTTGGGCCTTGTGAAAGGCACCCTGAATTGGCGGCAGGGAAAGGTCGTTCTTGGGCTAGATTAGATGACCGGATCAGTCGAATCCGGTGCTTGCGGTACCAAACCGGCAAATGTTGCCTGCGCGCCCGCTACGGTCAGTTCCGCGTCGATGGTCACATCGACTTCGATTGAAGCCACAACAGTTTCAATCGGCATACTCCGGCCCAGAATGAAGACGCGCGAGGTCTCAAACTCAGTTGGTTCGTCACCCGCATTTTCAAACGATACTTCGACATTGTAGCCTTCGATCCCGCTGATCGTGCCTTCGGAGACGGTGACAAGAAGGTCCGCAGTTTCGGCGGCAGTATCACCTGTATCTATGGTCATGACGACAGAATCTCCTGTACCGAGTTCCTGAATAATTGCCACAGTCTGTTGCGCATCATCATCATTCGCCAAAGCATAGAAAGTGTTGACACCCGCAACGCCATCCAATGTCCCCCGCCCCGTAACCATGATCAGATCATCCTGGCCGTCACCACCGAATGCTGACCCTTCGTTGCCCCACAGAAACAGGTCGTCGTCGCCATCTTCACCCCTGATCGTATCGGTGCCGGTATTGCCAAAGACCGTGTCATCCCCCGCGCCTGCCCGCACAATATCGTTGCCTTCACCGGCATCGATGAAGTCCTCACCGCCGCCGCCCTCGATGGTATCGTTGCCGCCCATGCCAAACAGATCATCATTGTCCGCACGGCCATAGATCTCATCGCGGTCTTCGCCGCCGGTTATCGTATCTTCGCCAAAGCCTCCAATAAGTGTATCAAGGCCGCCATTGCCGTTGATGACGTCGTTGCCCTGGAACCCGTTGATCAGGTCATCACCTTCGGTGCCTTCCAAATTATCATCTTCAAACGTCCTGCGGATTTCGTCAGAGCCGTCGTCATCGCTGCCCAATAGCGGGACCAGCAAAGCACCCGAAGCCAAAAGTAGAAGTAAGACGGTCATGTCCATAACGTGTCACCTTCTCAAAAGAACGACTTCTGAAACTGTTAACCGTTCCATCTACCGCTCACAAGCAGACAAACGCGGCCCGGGGTCGCATCTGATTGCTGCAGGGACAGAAGGCGCGGCTTGCCTGAACTGCCTCCGCGTGCAACGCTGCATGGACACCAGACACCAGGACCGCGATGGCCCAACACGACACGACATCAGAGCCCGCCTTGGCGAACGAACCCCTTGAGGTACCGCTGGATGAAGTGATCGAGATCGGCGGCGACCTTTTTGCGCAAGGTCAGACGTTTGTTGAAAACATGTTCCGCACCTGGAACCTGTACCAGCTTGTCATTGCGCTTGGTGTTCTTGTCGCGGCTCACATATTGCGGGCAATCCTGGGTCCGCGCATTCGCGTCTGGATGGCGTCACGGGACAACTGGCCGACGTGGCGCATGCGGATTCTTGTCGTGGTCCACCAGCGACTGCGCGCAATCTTTTTCGTGACGCTGATCTGGTTTGTTGTCTTCACAATGCGCGAGATCACATGGCCCAGCCGCAGTTACCTGCTCAGCGTGATTGGTACTCTGGCGCTGGCCTGGCTTCTGATCGTGTTTGCGACCAGACTGATCAAAAGCCCCTTCCTGCGCAAATTCGTCCGCTATGCGGCATGGATTTGGGCGACTTTGCAGATCCTGGGGCTTTTGGACGTGGCCGAGCGCCTGCTGGACAGTATCGGGTTCAGCATCGGTGAGATCCGGTTCTCGTTGTTGCTGCTGGTGCAGGGCCTTGTGATCCTTGGCGTGTTGATCGCGCTGGCGCGGTTCTTCACCACCACCACGGCCAACCGGATCAGGGCGAACGAGGACATCAGCCCCTCTATGCAGGTACTGATCGTCAAGGGCGTGCAGATTGCCTTTTATGGCGCGGCCTTCTTTCTTGGCGTGCGCGCGCTTGGGATTGACCTGACCGGGCTTGCCGTCTTGTCCGGTGCGATCGGTGTCGGCCTTGGTTTTGGTCTGCAAAAAGTGGTGTCGAACCTTGTCTCGGGTGTGATTATTCTCCTCGATAAATCCATTAAACCCGGCGACGTGATCAGCCTTGGCGATACCTTTGGCTGGATCAATTCATTGGGCGCGCGCTATGTGTCTGTGGTCACGCGCGACGGGCGCGAATACCTGATTCCGAACGAAGACCTGATTACAGGGCAGGTGGTCAACTGGTCGCATTCCAATGATTTTGTCCGCCTCGATATCAACTTTGGCACCGCCTACCACGACAACCCGCACGACGTCCGCCGAATCGCGATCGAGGCTGCCCAAAGCGTTGATCGGGTGCTGACAAACCGGGCCACGGTCTGCCATATCGTGGGGTTCGGTGACAGTTCGGTTGATTATCTGCTGCGGTTCTGGATCAGGGACCCCACAGGCGGGCTGACAAACATTCGCGGCAACGTCTATCTGGCGCTTTGGGATGCGTTTGAGGCCAATGGCATCAGTATCCCGTTCCCACAGCGCGAGGTGAAGCTGTTGGAAAGCGAACAGGTCAATGTGAAGCTGAGACAGCCATGACGGCCCCATTGAAAGGATGGAGCCATACGCCTGCGGTCCCGATTGCAGGCTCTCCCTTCTTCAGCTGGCCACTGCGGCCCCGAGAGATGGTCAAATGGGTGTGGAATTCATGGTTCCTGATCTCGGAGCGGCTGATCATCGTCGCAATCGCCTTTATCTCTTTCTATTGGTTCCAGCCGCCCCTTGCGGAAACGGGAACCCTCGCCTTGGGTTGGATCACCGAGATGTATCTGCGCAACCTTGTGCTGATGATAGTGGTTGCCGGTGGGCTGCACCTTTATTTCTATACGCTCACCAAGCAAGGGCAGAGGCTGAAGTTCGATCCGCGCCCCTTGATGAAGAACGGCAGGCAGTTCACCTTGGGCGGGCAGATCCGCGACAATATGTTCTGGACCCTGGTCAGCGGCGTCACGATCTGGACCGCTTATGAGGTCCTGATGTTCTGGGCCATGGCCAACGGCTATGCACCGGTGTTGACCTGGGCGGCCAACCCGGTGTGGTTCGTCATGCTCTTCCTGCTGATCCCGGTGTGGGAAAGCTTCTATTTCTATTGGATCCATCGCCTGCTGCATGTGCCATTTCTCTACAAACATGTGCATGCCTTGCATCACCGCAACATCAACGTCGGCCCATGGTCGGGACTATCGATGCACCCGGTGGAACATGTGATCTATCTGGGCACCATCCTGATCCACTGGGTCGTGGCTGCCCACCCGGTGCATATCCTGTTTCATTTGCAGTATTACACGCTGACTGCCGCAACGACGCACACCGGGTTCGAGGGGCTGGTGGTCAAGGATGAAAACCGCTTGAAACTGGGCACCTTCCATCACCAGATGCACCACCGGTATTTTGAGTGCAACTATGGCTCGCTGGAGATTCCGTGGGACAAGCTTTTCGGATCGTTCCATGACGGAACAGAGGCCGCGAACGAGCGCATGAAAGAACGGCGCAAGCGGATCATGGGGTGAACAGACGTTCTTGACGCGGTGACGCCCGCGCCAAGAACGCTTTTGCCTAGCGCCAGTAGTGCGACAGACCGGGGACGTAGTGATCGCGCAGGCTCGCCAAATGTTCGAGAATGCGATCGTCATGTTGTTCGACTGCGCGATGATCTTTTTCGGGGGTTATCAGGCGACGCCAGATCGGAAATACCTGCATGGCTCATTCCTCCAGAAAGTAAGACAGCTGTTCGACGAAGCCATACTTGCGCATAAAGGCGTCACCTTCCGGGGTCCGGCTGGCGGCGCGCATACGCTCCAGATCCTTGACGTCCCCAACGACGGCGACCTGATGTTCGTCATTTGGATCACGGAGCATTGCGGTGATCTTCATGCTGTCACCAAAGATTGCCTCCTGTTCTGCCTGATACTGGGCGCAACCCAAGGGATTTTCGGTTGTAGAAACGCGGGCGATTGAAACCATCATCGACATTTTCTGTCCTCTCTCTTTGCTGATCGCCCGCCGTTCCTGGTGGGCATATTCATTCATTGCAAAGAATTGATTGCCGGATAAGATAGGATTTATTGGTTTTATAATTCGATCAGGTCGCACAATGATTGATCAACTTCGCACGATTGCCATTTTTCAAAAGGTGGCCGAATTGGGTTCTTTCAGGAGTGCGGCGAAATCTCTGAAGCTTTCGCCGTCTGTCGTGAGCCATCATATCGCTCAGCTTGAGGCACAGCTTGGAACGCCACTTTTGTATCGTTCGACAAGGCGTATGTCGCTGACGGACGCAGGGGGCGAGTTGCTGTCGGCCTCACAACGCATGTCAGCCGCCGCGCAAGAAGGGCTTGCCGCAGTCAATCGCCGCGTTCAACAACCCGTTGGCAAACTGTCGATCACAATGAACACGAGCAGTGCCAACAGCCCCTTCGCCGATATCTATACCGGCTTTGCAAAGGCTTATCCAAAAATACAGTTGTCGCTGCGAGTCTCGGATACCTATCTCCCATTGGAAGGGTCATCCTTTGATTTGGCAATCCGCGGCACGTCTGAGGGGCTCGACGACAGTTCGTACCGGGCGAAAAAGATTTGTAGCATCACATTCGGCATCTTCACGACGCCAGCTTATTTGGCATCGCACGGTCCCGTCACATCGTTTGACAGTCTTGCCACATGGGATCGTATCGCAGCACCGCCCGTTCCGTGGAAAACTTGTGTGCTCATGTTTGACGGATCTGTTCCGAAAGCCGAGCCGCGGAATATCATGTCATGTGGTAACTTCGAAATGGGACGTCAGTTTATGCTGAAAGGTCTTGGTTTCATGACAGAAGCCACGGGATTGTTCGCAGATGATGTGAAAGCTGGCCGGGTCGTTCAGGTGCTGCCCAAGAAATGGCAAACCGATCTGCCGATCTACGCGGTTTACCCTGCCAATGCGCCGGCTGACAGCCCGGCCAAACTCTTTGTCGAATTCATGATGGACCCCGACCGCTGGGGCGGAGGATGGCTTGTAGATGACGGTCATATCGTCATCGGTTGATCCGTCAGAACAGGAAAGGCCGCAGGGGAGAACGCGGCCCTTCCCTTGTTCTTTCTAGCCGCGGTTCATCCGGTTCTCGATCAAATCGTCCACGACAGAAGGGTCGGCCAAGGTTGACGTATCGCCCAGCGCGCCGAAATCATCCTCGGCGATCTTGCGCAGGATGCGGCGCATGATCTTGCCCGAGCGTGTTTTCGGCAGTCCCGGCGCCCATTGCAGCAAGTCAGGTTTGGCAATCGGGCCAATCTCTGAGCGCACCCAGACTTCCAACTCCTTGCGAAGCTCGTCCGAAGGCTCTTCGCCGTTCATCAGCGTGACATAAGCGTAGATACCCTGGCCCTTGATGTCATGCGGGTACCCCACGACGGCAGCCTCAGCCACCTTCGTGTGAGCGACCAGGGCGCTTTCCACCTCAGCGGTGCCCATGCGGTGACCAGAGACGTTGATGACATCGTCGACGCGACCGGTGATCCAGTAGTAACCATCCGCGTCACGGCGACAGCCATCACCGGTGAAATAGTAGTTCTTGTAGTCGCTGAAATAGGTCTTTTCGAACCGCTCGTGGTCGCCCCAGACGGTGCGCATCTGGGCGGGCCAGCTGTCCTTGATGCAAAGCACGCCTTCAGCGGCTGTCTCATGGATTTCCGCGCCCGAAGTGGGTTCCAGAATGACCGGCTGGATGCCAAAGAACGGCACCGTAGCCGAGCCGGGCTTTGTCGCCGTCGCACCCGGCAAGGGCGTGAGCAAATGCCCACCGGTTTCAGTCTGCCACCAGGTATCGACGATCGGCGCTTTGCCTTTGCCAACAACGTCGTTGTACCAGTTCCAGGCCTCGGGGTTGATCGGCTCGCCGACGGTACCCAATACCTTGATATCTGACAGGTCGTATTTCTCGACATACTCCTGGCCCTGGGCCATCAGCGCACGAATGGCGGTGGGGGCTGTATAGAACTGATTGACCTTGTGCTTTTGGCACACAGCCCAGAACCGGCCCGCATCGGGATAGGTTGGCACACCTTCAAACATCACAGTGGTCGCGCCGTTCGCCAGAGGGCCGTAAACAATATAGCTGTGGCCCGTGACCCAGCCCACATCCGCGGTACACCAGAAGATATCGCCATCGTGGTAGTCAAAAGTGTACTGGTGGGTCATGGATGCATAGACCAGATACCCGCCGCTGGAATGCACGACGCCTTTGGGCTGACCGGTGGAGCCCGAGGTATAAAGGATGAACAACGGATCTTCAGCATTCATTTCCGTCGGCGGGCAATCCGCGCTTACCTTGTCTTCCATCTCGTGCAGCCAGTAATCGGACTCACCGCGCCAGGCGATTTGCTGGCCGGTCCGTTTTACGACCAGGCATTTCACATTGTCGTAGTCATGCAAAAGCGCCTGGTTCACGCTGTCCTTGAGGTTGGTCACGCGACCGCCCCGAGGCGCGCCATCCGCCGTGATGACGACCTTCGCGTCGCATGCGTTGATCCGCGCGCCCAGCGCCTCGGCTGAAAAACCTGCGAAAACAATCGAATGGATCGCGCCGATCCGCGCGCAGGCCAGCATCGCATAGGCGGCTTCAGGGATCATCGGCAGATAAAGCACAACGCGGTCGCCCTTGCTTACGCCCATTTCTTTCAGGACATTCGCCATCAGCGACGTCTTTTCATGCAACATGTTGTAGGTAATATGCTGCGGGTCTTCATCCGGGCTGTCAGGTTCCCAGATGATGGCGGTCTGATCCCCACGGGTCGCCAAATGCCGGTCAATGCAGTTGGCGCTGACGTTCAATGTGCCGTCTTCGTACCACTTGATATCGATGTCACCGGGGGCAAAGCTGGTGTTCTTGACGCGCGTGTAGGGCTTGATCCAATCAATCCGCTGGCCATGCTCGCCCCAGAATGCCTCTGGATCGTTGATCGACGCTGCATACATCGCATCATATGTCGCCTTGTCAGCGTGCGCGCCTGCGGACATTTCGGCAGATGGCGCATAGGTTCCGGCTGGTTGATCGGTCATGGTAAATCCCCCCTGATCTGTTCTTCATGGCCGTCGGTCCAGGACCGGCGGCATCCTCCGCGGATATCATGGCGAAAACCGGATTGAATCCAAGCCTCGTCAGCCACCGCTTGTGGAGTTTGTAAATTGAATGAAGATCAGCGCTTTGATCGATGTCAAAGATTTTACAGGGTAGATTCAAGAGACCGCGGCAACCTGCCGCGATCTCTCATTCGTCTTGTTCTAAACGTCGTGGTGAAACGCCATATTGGCAAATTCGGCCCGACTCAGACCCTTGGCGCGCAGTTCCTCTTCAGGAATGTCTGCAATGGCCCGCAGCGCCCGCGTGCGAGAGTTTTCCACAGCGAGTTTCTCAAGCATCGCGCCAAACGCCCGGAGCGGGGTCAGAACAAGTTCTGCGATCACTTCGCGGTTGGAAATCAGTGTGTTGTCTGCATGGAGTGCCATCTCGTGCCTCGTGAATACGTGTGTCTCCTCGTACCCAAGAGTTAAGTCTGTGCGCGATGCCCAACAACGGTCAATTCAGCAAACCCACCATGCAGATATTGCATGGTGGGTCAGCGCCTACTGGCGCGCGTGCTGCCAGATCATCATTTTTTTGGCGACACGCTTGGATCCCATGGCGCATCGGAAACGGAGATTTTCTTTGCCGGCTTCGCTGTCTTTGCCTTGGCCGCCGGTTTTTGCGCAGTTGGTTTCGGTGCGGAGCTGGTGGCCGGTTTTGCTTCAACTGCGGCGGGCGATTTTGCGGCCTTTGCCTGCGCAGCGACTTTGGCCTTTGGAGAGGTTGCCTTGGGTGCTGCTTGGGTCACCGGGGCTTTGGCGGCGGCCACTTTTCTTGATGACTTTGCCGGCGCAGCTTTTGCTTCGGGCTTGGCGGCGGGTTTGGCTGGTGCAAGCTTCTTGACCGGCGCAGCCTTCGCTTGTGGGGTTGCCTTCGCGATCGCCGGTTTGGCCGCAACAGCCTTTTTCGCCGGCCTTGCCTTGCTCTTGAACGTCGCAATCTTCTTTTCGGCTGTGATCGGTCTGGCCGCAGACAGGGCCACATAGTCGCCCATCAATGCGCGTTGCGCCACGAAAGCCTGATCGATCATTGCATCTGCCAGCCGCATTTGCTGGCCAAGCACCGCGCTGGCCACCTGAAGTCCCTGCGCGGTGAGTGAAAGTGTAACTGCCGGTGTCATGATGAACCCTCTCTTTTGGCAATTCGAAAATTCCCGTCAATCATACATCATATCTTTCGGCAGCGCAGCATTATTCTGCAATGCAGCGAAAAGACACCGAAGGCAGCGTCTGTTCTCAAGTTTCGTCGGTCTGATCCATCCTGACCGCATAGCGCACCTGCCCTTTGACAGGCTTGCTCCAGTTCAGATTGACATCACGCAGGGCGGCACCTTTTTCACCCTCGGCCCAAGGCAGATCATGTACCCGGTCGCCGTTAACATCGGTGATTGCCCCCTTGGGGATCACGCTTTCCACCGTCAGGGCCCTGCCGTCGAAAGGCAGCGCTGTTTCAGTCTGCATCACCCAGGTTGTCGCTTCGGTCGGCTGCGAATGTGACAGGAACGCCGGGTTTGACACCGGCTCATTCACATTGTGAAAGGTGTTCCCGGTGAAAACAAAGCTGCGTGTCTTGCCATAATCAAGATCGGCGAATGTCGTATCGACGTTCTCGACCCGGTCAATGCGCCCATTGATCGAGCGAAAGACATTTCCCACAACCGCAAACCCATTAATGAAATGGCCGGGGCCATAAGGCTTGATGACGATGAAATTGAACCAGTCGGCCACGTCATTGGTCGTGAACATATTGCCGGTGATCGTCAGCCCGCCAAAGGAAAACTGCACCCCCAATGCTGGCGTCGCGTCGTGTTCGTTGGTCCATTCGATAAAATTGTTGTCGCAATAATTGCCGGTAAAAATGCTCTTTGGGTTTGGAAGCGTCAGGATGATACCGCCCATGCGAACGCCATTCACCTCATCATCGCCATGAAACCAGTGGTTGCCCGTGATCAGGTTACCGGACCCCGCCAAGACGCAGAAATGCTTGAACTTGCTGGTCCGGTTGTCCCTGATCTTGACGTCATTGGCATTGGCATTGAAGCCGATGCTGACACGCGCCGCCACTGGCACATCCTGCTCGTCCGAGATCAGCTGACAACGGTCGATCATCATGCCCTGACAGCCGCGCCCGGGCGACGTAATCCCGCGATCCTTGGGTTTGTTCACAAAGCAGTCCCGCACATGAAACGTAAAGCCATCAGGCGCCATCATGATACCACTGGCAACGCCGCGTCCCTGGAATTCGATGTCGTCCAGAATGAATTGGCTGAGTTTCTCATAGCCTGAAAAATCAAGCATGTACTGAAAGCGGGTAAAGGTGAAAACCTGCGTGCCTTCGGCATCAAAAAGAGGGCGGCTCAGCTCCAGCGTTTGCGCACTTTCATTGACGGACGTGACATAGATCTCGCGGCCCACACCGTTGCCTTGCACCAGCGATCCGACAGGAATGCTCGCGATATTGGCAACATTCGTCAGGCGGTTGTCGTCGCTGGCAACATAGGTCGCTTGCGACGTGACCTCGATGGTGTCCCACGCAGTCCCATCAGCAGGCTGAAACTGACCGTTGCGAATAACGCGGCGCGTTTCAAACCGCGTGCGTGTCGGGTCAGCGGCCTGCATATCCACCGGTTCCGTCAACAAAACGCGCCGCCCGCACAGATCAAGAGACTCGTGATCGGCAAAGTTGATCAGCGCCTGATAGGCCTTCCTGAACGCCAGTTCCTCATCCCCGAAGGCGGCAAAGTAGCTGTCGTAATTGTAGTCCTGTTGCAGGATGAACCGATAATCCGGGGCCTGCAGGATGCGCCCGACAAATTGGACGCGGTGTTCCATCGTCACGTTGTCCTGCAACAGATAGTCGCCCTCGGGAACCATGACGGTACGCCCCGCAGCCGCCGCATCCGCCGCGTTGAACGCGGCGCTGTCGTCGGTGACACCATCGCCTTTTGCGCCGTAGTCACGCACATCCACAAGACCGATCAAATCGCGCGTGAAAAAAGACGTCACATCCGTGATCGTGATGTCATCAAGGCGCACAACCCCGCCTGTCGGCCCCGTCAGATCAATTCCAAAGTGACCGTATTGCGCGCCCGTCCACACCAGATCGACACCGCTGCGATCAGCGGTCGCCACAATCGCCGAAACCTCGACAATTTCACCATAGGTCGTCAGCTGCACCGACGGGCCTGCTTCGGTCACACCGGTCAGTTGAACCCCGCCACCCAATCCGGCCCAGCCCGCAATCCGGACGGCAGGCAATGCGCCCGCGACAGCCTTGACCCGCGCCTTGATCTGCAAATAGCACCCCGGCAGAATGGGTGTTTCGCCTTTATAGCGCACCCGCGCTGTCGCATCGACCTTGAGCAATTCAAGAGCGCCCCCAAAATCCTGATCGGCGGCCACAAAAACACCTGATCCGCTGCCCGCATATGTATCAGACCCCGGAGTGCCGTCTGTGCTGGACCACAGCGAAAGGCCTGCGGAAAACGGCAATGGGTCAAAGACGATTCCGTCGGTAATAGCTTTGTTCATGAAAAGAGCCCTTGAAGCTTGAGAAACGGGAAAAGGGCCCAGCGCACAGCCGGACCATCTGCCCCAAGGGCTATCTTTTGGGTCTAAAGGCGGGCTGACAGTACCGTAACGGTCAGCCGCGCAACACCCTCAGGCGCCCACATCAGGTGCGGGCAATAACTGCACACCGTTGATCTGCCAGCCATCGGCAGTCTCAACCATCTGATAATCCAGAACATGCAGGCCACCCCGCGCATCCCGCACCATCACTTTTTGCCACAGAGTGCCGCGCAGATCGCGCAGTTCAAGAAACTGCACATCGGCATTGTCCCACACCATCGGATACCCTTTCTGCACCATCATGCCAAAGGTGTCGGGGCTGCCGAACAGGCGCTTGATATTCGGACTGGCATATCGCCAAGCCTCTGAGATATCGCGGTTATTGAAGGCCTCAAGCTGATTTTCGATCACACCTTCAATGGCGTCGGCATCTTGCGCCAGCGCCGAAGTCCCAGCCATCCAAAGCCCCAGTAAGAATACCAAAACGCGCATGATCGGCGCCTCCTCGTCCTATCCATTCTATATGGATACGCACAGAAACGCAGATCAGTTTGGTTTCTTTTGCGGGTCGCCCCTTAGGTGGCGAGCTGCTGCTCGATCAACGCGATCGTTTCATCAACTCCGTAAAGCGCAATAAACCCACCAAACCGCGGCCCCTGCGACGCCCCCAACAGAACCTCATAAAGTGCTGTGAACCATGCGCGCAGCGGATCGAACCCATGGTCCTTGCCGACAGCAAAGACCATCGTTTGCAGTTCCTCGGCGTCCAGCCCGCCTTCCCAGACCTTCAGCCGTCCGGCCAGGTCGGAAAGCGCTGCACGTTCCTGAGCGGCTGGGGCGCGGTACACTTTCGTCGGTTTCACGAAATCGTTGTAGTAGCGCACAGCAAAGCCTGCAGCCTGATCCATCTGCGGGTTTTTCTTTGCTGACGCATCGGGCGCATAACGCTGAATAAACCCCCATAACGTCTCTTTGTTTTCTGCTCCGGAAACAGAGGCAAGGTTCAGGAGCATCGCAAATGGCACAACCATGTCAGAGGCCGGCACATCGTGACCGTGAATATGGAAAACAGGGTTGTTTGCGCGCCCGGCATCATCCTGCTTCGCATAGGCCCGCAACTGCTGGTGATACTCGTCCACGGCCTTCGGGATCACGTCGAAATGCATCCGCTTGGCCGTTTTTGGCTTGAGATACATGAAATAACTCAGGCTTTCGGTCGAGGCATAGGTCAGCCATTCATCAATCGAAATACCGTTGCCGGACGACTTTGAAATCTTCTGTCCACTCTCATCCAGAAACAGCTCATAGGAAAAATGGTTCGGCTTGCGCCCACCCAAAATCTCGCAGATGCGGTCGTAGATCGCCGTGTTGGTGGCGTGTTCCTTGCCGTACATCTCAAAATCGACATCCAATGCCGCCCAGCGCGCACCGAAATCCGGCTTCCATTGCAGTTTCACATTGCCGCCCGTCACCGGCAGCGTCCATTCGCGGCCCTCAGGATCGTCAAAGGTAACCTCGCCCTTCTCACCATCCACATGTTTCATCGGCACATAAAGCACCCGGCCTGTTTCGGGATGAATCGGCAGGAAAATGGAATATGTCCCCTGGCGTTCTTCGCGCAGCGATTTGAGCATCACGGCCATGATCTCGTCATAGCGTGCGGCGGCACGCAGCAGGATCTCATCAAACTGACCCGTCTGGTAAAACTCACGCGCCGAATAGAATTCATACTCAAACCCAAAGGTATCCAAAAACCTGCGCAGCATCGCGTTGTTATGATGGCCAAAGCTTTCATGCGTCCCGAACGGGTCCGGCACAGAGGTCAGCGGCCTATGCATATGCGCGGCCAGCATCTCCTGCTGCGGGACATTGCCGGGAACCTTGCGCATCCCGTCCAGATCGTCAGAAAAACAGATCAGTTTGGTCGGAATATCGGAAATCACTTCAAAGGCGCGTCGGATCATCGTCGTGCGCAGGACTTCGCCAAAGGTACCAATATGAGGCAAGCCGGACGGGCCATACCCCGTCTCAAACAGGACATACCCCTTTTCGGGCACCTTGTTTTCATAGCGTTTGAGCAATGCTCGCGCCTCAACAAAGGGCCAGGCTTTCGACGTCATCCCCGCGTCACGCAAGTTGCTCATGGTTCTTCTCACACTGAATGGGCCGTCATTGTGACCGCCGCAACGCGCACTCCCTATTGCGAGACAGGCAAGGCGTCAATAAATGTGGAACAGAACCAAAGGATTTGATGATGCTCGAAGACGCCCCAATGACCGCGCAAGACGCGCTCGCCGCCCTGATGATCGCGGTTTCCGCATCAGACGAGCATATCCGCACTGCCGAACTTGTTAAAATAAGCAATGCGATCAATAATTTGCCTGTCTTTGCGGGCTATGACGCGGAACGGCTGCCGCGCATGTCCACGATGGTGTTCGACCTTCTGGAACAGGAAGACGGTCTTGAAGCGCTGTTTGGCCTGATCCGCGATGCGCTGCCAGAGCGCTTGTATGAGACAGCCTATGCGCTCTCTTGTGATGTTGCTGCGGCTGACGGGCGCGTTGTCGGCCTTGAGGTGCGGATGCTGGAAGAGATTCGCTATGAGCTTGAAATCGACAGGCTGCATGCCGCCGCTATCGAACGCGGATCGCGCGCACGCCACATGACCTTGTGATCACGCCAGCCTGAACGCCAGATGTCTCACGATTTCTTGCTGCAATCCGCGGGCCTGTCGGGTCCATCTGCGCGCGCCAGGCGGGTTTTCATCGCCCTGCAACTTGCCAGCCGCGCGTGCCTCCAGGTCAGACGAGAAAATGGCGAAGGCAAGGTTCCTGCCGCTTTTGGTACGCATGTAACCGGCAAGAGCCGAGACAAAATTCAACGTCCCGGTTTTGGCTTTCACCGAAACCTCTGGGTCATCAATGATCTTTTGATCCTCACCCACGGGACGGATATTGCGCAGGATCGGGCGGAGGGTCTGCATCACATCTGCGGCGCCCAGAAAACGCACCATATCGCGCGGGGACAACCGCGACTGGTCGCCCAAACCTGAATGGTCAACAAAGATCGGCGCAATCCCCCCGGCCCGCCTGTCTGCCCACCGCGCCATGCCAAGGGCCGACGTGCGCAACCCGCGGGATGTCCCCCCTCGCGCCGCCGTCGCCGCCAATCCGGCCGCTTCTGCAGTGATGTTCGTTGAAAACCGCAGCATCCCGCGCATCATCTCGCGCAGAGGTGCGCTTTCGAGCCCGGCAAGCGCTGCGCCAACCGGCGCTTGCAGGGCTTCCCTGGGTGGTTTCAGGACAATGCCATGACTGCGTGCGAAAGTGGCAAAGACCTCTCCGGCGTAAAGCCCCGGATGTCGAACCGGCAACCAGCGCGACCCTTCATCGTTCAATGCAGAGCCGGCAACCGTCCAATGGTCCACATGACCGGCATCGCGATAGGTAAAAACAGGCAAGGCTCGATCGACAACCGAAATACGTGATGTCGTTACAGCGGGGCGATAGGTCTCACTGCGGGCATCCATCGTGGTGACGTATTCGTCGCCTTCCAGTTTCCAGCCAAAGTGAACGCGGTTGAAGTTGAGGTTCAGCCCCGTCACGGTCGGATTGTACCCAAGATAGTCCAGTTGGCTGTCGTCAATCTCATCCAGGTTGGTCAGCGCATTGTCCCAGACAAGAAAATCGCCGCGCACTTCGCGCAGCCCGGATTCCTTCAGCTTCTGCGCCAGCTCTGCCAGTTGATCCGTCACGAGATTGGGGTCCCCGCCCCCGGCCAGGATCAAATTGCCTTCCAAAATACCGTTCGTTATCTCTCCTTCGGCAAATATGCGTGTCCGAAACTGATGCTCCACGCCCAGTGTTTCCAACGCATAAAGCGCGGTCACCGCCTTTGTGACACTCGCCGGGGGCTGGGCCATTGCACCATTGATATCTTCCAACTCCTCTCCGGTCTGCAAATCCGTCACAAAGACCCCGACTTCACCGGAAAACGCACGAGACGCCACCATCCGGCTGATGGCATCCCGCGCCGGGATACGCGCCCTGGGAAAGATTGATGTCAGAGGAGGATCTGCAAACACTGGCGATGCAAGGGCTGATGTGGCCCCTGCCAGGATGGCACGGCGTGACAGGCGCATCACCATTCGCCGCGCTTTCGGATCGCGGTGGATGACTGATCCGACATCGGAAGATTGATGAATGCCCAGGCCGGAGCATCCACCCGCCCCAGAATATGGGCGGCCCGCCCTGTGAGACGCGACTGCGCATAGACCTTCGCCGCCTTCGACAGGCGTGCCGATATGCGGTCGCCCGGGCGTGCAATCACCCCGATCGGAACCGTCTCCATAATCCAGCGCCAGTCCTGCCAGCGATGAAATTGTGCCAGGTTATCGGCACCCATCAACCAGACAAAACGCACACCGGGGTACCGCCGCCGCAGCGCCACCAGTGTCTGGGCGGTATATTGCGTCCCAAGCTGCGCCTCTATGTCCGTCACGACAACCCGTGGGTGCTGCATGATCGCGCGGGCCGCCTGCATGCGATCAGGCAGTGGGGCCGGACCGGCCTGCTTGAGCGGATTTCCCGGCGAGACCAACCACCACAGCCGGTCCAGTCCAAAGCGTGTCAAAGCTGCCCGAGAGATATGCACGTGCCCGGCATGCGGCGGATCAAATGAGCCGCCCAGCAAACCGACAACCTGACCGGGCTTTGCGATTGGGAAAGCAGGCCTCATGGACGGCCAGCCAGGTGGCAAGGGGACAAAAAAAACATCATGGGCGCTATGTGGTCAAAGGATGATTTCATTAGAAGCGTAGTAGCCATTCCAATGCCAGAACTGTCAATGCGCACGACCCAACCGTCTTGGGACATCTTTTCATCGTATCACAGGCATGCCAGAGTTTGAAAATGGCAGATTTGACAACGCGCAGCGGCGCCCCCGTATCCCGGTTCACCTTTGGCGCAATGCAGTTTGGCGGCAAAGCGGACCAGACCCAAAGCAAAGCGATGTTTGATGCAGCGCATGACAGCGGCATCAACCACTTTGACACGGCGGTCGGCTATACCGAAGGTGCATCAGAAACAATCCTCGGCGCGCTGATCAAACCGGCGCGCGACACGATTTATCTGGCAACCAAGGCCGGATATACCGGCGGCGCATCCCGGGCAAATATCCTCGCGCATTTCGACCTGTCCCGCAAAAGGCTGAACGAAGATGCCATAGATCTGCTTTACATGCATCGCTTTGATGACGAGACCCCGCTGGAGGACACTTTCAGCACGCTGGCCGAGCTGCAATCGCGTGGCCTGATCCGGCACATCGGCGTGTCGAACTATGCCGCCTGGCAAGTCATGAAGGCGCAGGCGGTTGCGCTGTCGCTGGGGACCCGGATCGACGTCATTCAGCCAATGTACAATTTGGTAAAGCGTCAAAGCGAGGTCGAGATTTTTCCCATGGCAGCAGACCAGCAGATCACCGTCGTGCCTTATTCGCCGCTCGGCGGCGGTCTTTTGACAGGAAAATATGGCCTCGGCGAAACCGGTCGCCTGACCGAGGATCCGCGCTATCAGGCGCGATACGATCAGGATTGGATGCGTGAAACGGCGCGGGAACTGGCCGCGTTGGGGGCAAGGCTCGGCGTCGCCCCGGCAACGCTTGCCGTGGCCTGGGCCGCCGGGCATCCCGTCAGACCCCTGCCGATCATCTCGGCCCGCTCAGTCGAACAGCTGCAACCATCGCTGAGCGCCGTTTCGTTCCGGATGAACCAGGATCTCTATGATCAGATCACGAGGCTCAGTATCACTCCGCCACCCGCAACAGACAGGCTCGAAGAACGATGATCGATTTTCTTATCATTGGCGGCGGTATCGCGGGCGTTTCCGCCGCGGCACGTCTTTCTGAACTCGGCAGCGTGATGCTGTTGGAAGGCGAAGACGCGCTGGCCTATCACACTTCCGGCCGGTCGGCGGCGATGTTTGAATGGAACTACGGCAAACCCTCCACACTCGCATTGAACAAGGCGAGCCATGCGTTTCACGATGACAATGGCATTCTTTCTCCGCGTGGAATGATGCTGATCAGCGGCGCCGACAAGGCGGATGAATTCGACGCAGATCAAAAGCGGATGCAGCTCGACCGGATCAGCGTCACTGAGGCCAGGGACATGATACCGATCCTCGACGAAACCGTCGTGGGGCTCGCGGCCTATAATGCCTCGGCCTGGGACATGGATACAGACCGGCTGATTCAAACCTTCGCCCGCATGGCCAGAAAAAATGATGCGACCATCAGCACCGGGATGCTGGTCGATGGTATCACGCGCACAGACGCCGGATGGGTGGTCAGTGCCGGAGCAACCACCTTTGAGACACGCCATCTGGTGAACGCCGCGGGAGCATGGGTTGACCAGATTGCCGAGCAGGCCGGGATCACACCGCTTGGATTTACGCCGTTGCGACGCTCCATGGCGCGCATTCCTGCACCAGGCGGTCATGATGTCAGCACTTGGCCAATAACCTACGGACCAAACGAGGACTGGTACGCCAAACCAGACGCAGGAGCCCTGATCGTATCACCCGCCGAGGAACACCCCACCACCCCACATGACGCCTTCGCCGATGACATGGTGCTGGCAGAGGGGCTGGCACGCTATGAAGCAAACGTGACCGAACCAGTGACCCGATTGCTGAGTTCCTGGGCGGGCCTTCGGACATTCTCGCCGGACAGGACACTTGTGCTGGGTCCGGACCCGCGCGATCCCAGCTTCGTCTGGTGCGCAGGTCAGGGTGGTTATGGCATGCAATGCTCACCCGCAGCCAGCCAGTTGCTGGCTGATTTGGTCAGTGGGGCAGCTTCAGAGCTTTCGGCCCAAACAATCGCCGCACTCTCACCACAGCGCTTTGCATGACCGGCCACAAGAACGCGCTAGGCCAGCCGATCGGTGCGCCGGTCCCTGATTGGCAAGGCTGCCAGCCCGTTCCGCACACGCCGATGCGGGGGCAAACCTGCGATGTTGTGCCTTTGCAGACCGCACATGCCGCAGCACTCCATGCGGCATTTTCCGAAGATGAAACAGGGACGCTCTGGACCTACATGCCAACAGGTCCGTTTCAATCCGAAGCTGATTATGCCGACTGGGTGGCAGAGGCGTCCACCAGCCAAGACCCCCTGTTCTTCGCCATCATCGACAAAACCGACGCACGCCCCGTGGGCGTTGCCAGCTTTCTGCGCATACAGCCGCAAGACGGCGTGGTCGAGGTGGGCTACATCACCTTCGCGCCTGCCCTGCAACGCACGGTCATGGCGACTGAAGCGATGTATCTGATGATGAAACGCGCGCTGGGGGAACTGGGCTATCGCCGTTACGAATGGAAATGCGACGCTCTGAATGCCCCGTCACGGCGGGCGGCGGCGCGGCTGGGGTTTCAATATGATGGGCTGTTCCGGCAGGCTTTGGTCTACAAGGGGCGCAATCGGGATACGGCATGGTTTTCGATCCTGGATCAGGACTGGCCACGGGTGAGCGCTGCATTTGAAACATGGCTCGATCCCGCAAATTTCGATGGGGCGGGCAAGCAACGGTCGGCGCTATCAGCCGGGACTATGGAATAGCGGATCAAACCGTAAGGTGGGTCTAAACCCACCCTACTTCGCACATCTGTCAGCCATCAACGCGGATCGTCGCGTTCTTGGGATCATAGGGGCTATCCTCGACAATCTCTGCATCCCACAACTGATCCAGCATCTTGACCCGAAGCTTCATGCCCACCTCGGCCAGTTCCGGCCTCACATACCCCATGCCAACCGACTTTTCGAACGCCACCGAATACCCGCCCGAGGTCAAGCGCCCCACGCGAGTGCCATCCATCGCATAAAGCGCCTCGCGCCCCCATGGGTCTGCATCATCCGGCCCGTCGATCAGCAAGGTCACGCATTTGGAGCGAATACCCTTGGCTTCCATCGCGGCCTTGCCGTTGAATTCCTTGGACAAATCCACAAAACGCGGCAGATCAGCTTCCAGCGGGGTTGCGTCGCGGCCCAATTCGGTGCCGAACGCGCGGTAGGATTTCTCCTGCCGCAGCCAGTTCTGCGCCCGCGCACCGACCAGTTTCATCCCATGCGGCTCGCCCGCCTTTTCCAGCAGATCAAAGAGGTAATTCTGCATCTCGATCGGGTGATGCAATTCCCAGCCCAACTCTCCGGTATAGGCCACACGGATCGCGTTGACCGGACACATCCCCAGCTCGATCTGCTTGGCCGAGAGCCAGGGGAAGCGCTTGTTGGACAGCGCCGTTCCAGCGTCCGCATCCTTGATGACCGCGTTCAGAACATCCCGCGATTTTGGACCTGCGATGGCAAAGACACCCCATTGGGTGGTGACGTTCTGCACGTCAATGCGGCCAAATTCGGCTTCTTTGTCCGCAACCGCCTTGCGCAGGAAATCCGCGTCATAATCTGTCCACGCGCCAGCAGAAACCAGATAGTATTCGTCATCCTTCAGGCGCACGATGGTATATTCGGTCCGCGTCGTGCCGTGGTCGGTCAGCGCATAGGTCAGGTTGATCCGGCCAACCCGTGGCAGCTTGTTTGTTGTAAACCAGTCAAGAAACGCCGTCGCCCCCGGCCCTTTGACGATGTGTTTGGTAAAGGCCGTCGCGTCAATCAGGCCGACGCCTTGCCGGATCGCTTTTGCTTCCTCGACCGCATACTGCCACCAACCGCCACGGCGGAAAGACCGGCTGTCATGGTCGTTGAACCCTTCGGGCGCATAGTAGTTCGGGCGTTCCCATCCATTCACAAACCCAAACTGCGCTCCACGGGCAGCCTGACGGTCATAGGCCGGTGATGTGCGCAGCGGGCGACAGGCGGGCCGTTCTTCATCGGGGTGGTGCAGAACATAGACGTGATCGTAGCATTCTTCGTTCTTGCGCGCCGCGAACTCGGTCGTCATCCAGTCGCCGTAGCGCTTGGGATCAAGCGAGGCCATGTCGATCTCGGCCTCCCCGTCCACCATCATCTGCGCCAGGTAATAGCCAGTGCCGCCCGCCGCCGTGATCCCGAAGGAAAACCCTTCGGCCAACCACATATTGCGTAAGCCGGGTGCAGGGCCAACCAGCGGGTTGCCGTCGGGCGTATAGCAGATCGGCCCGTTGAAATCGTCCTTCAACCCGCTTTCCTCGCACGAAGGAATACGGTGGATCATGGCCATATATTGCTCTTCAATCCGCTCCAGATCGAGCGGAAACAGATCGGCGCGGAAACTATCTGGCACACCGTATTCAAAGACCGCAGGCGCGCCCTTTTCATAGACACCCAAAATCCAGCCACCACGTTCTTCGCGGACATAGGACTGCGCATCGGCGTCACGCACGACCGGATGCTCGACATTGCCCTCGGCGCGGAATTTCACCAACTCCGGGTCTTTGTCCATCACGATAAACTGGTGTTCCACCGGGATCGCAGGGATCTTGATGCCCAGTTTTTTCGCCGTTGTCTGGGCGTGATTACCCGAAGCCGTGACGACATGTTCTGCGGTGATCACGATCTGCTCATCGGACGGCACCAAATTACCGCCCCTTTCCACCATCCTGGTACAGGTCACGTCCCACGCATCACCGTTCCAGTGATACGCATCCGCCTGCCATTTGCGTTCAATCATCACACCACGCTGGCGCGCGCCCTTGGCCATCGCTTGGGTCACATCGGCGGGGTTAATATAGCCATCGGTGTGATGATAAAGTGCGCCTTTGAGGTCCTCTGTCCTAATCAACGGCCATTTCGCCTTGATCTCATCAGGGGTCATCCAGACGTAAGGCACATCGCAGGTTTCGGCGGTGGAGGCATAGAGCATATACTCATCCATCCGTTCCTGCGTCTGCGCCATGCGCAGGTTGCCAACGACGGCAAAACCGGCGTTCAGCCCGGTTTCCTCTTCCAGCGATTTATAGAAATCGACCGAGTATTTGTGGATATGGGTCGTCGCAAACGACATGTTGAACAAAGGCAGCAGCCCCGCCGCATGCCAGGTGGACCCAGACGTCAGCTCATCCCGTTCCAACAGCATCACATCATCCCAACCCGCCTTGGCCAGATGATAGGCAATCGACGTGCCGACCGCGCCGCCACCGACAACCAATGCTTTGACTTGCGTTTTCATGTGACCGACTCCCTTGGCACTCTCGGCGCTAATTTGCGCCAAACGGCCCGGCAGCGAAAGAACCAGCCGACCGGATGAAGGGCAAAACCGACAAGGGGCCGGTTAAAGCATCGCGGGAACAACCAGATCAGGTGGCCTGTGTCCATCTGCGAAGGTCTTGATATTCACGATCACCTTCTCGCCCATCTCGATTCGGCCTTCGAGGGTGGCCGACCCCATATGGGGCAACAAGATCGCGTTCGGCAAAGCTTGCAAGCGCGGATTGATCTCATGTCCACGCTCGAACACATCAAGGCCCGCACCCGCAATTTCACCGGCGCGCAGCATCCGTGTCAGGGCGTTTTCATCAATGACCTCTCCGCGCGAAGTGTTCACGATCACAGCGTCGGGCTTCATCAGTTTCAGACGCCGGGCGTTCATCAGGTGAAATGTGGATGGTGTGTGCGGGCAGTTGATTGACAGGATATCGACGCGCGCCACCATCTGATCGAGGCTTTCCCAATAGGTCGCATCCAACTCTTCCTCGACCTCGGGGCGCAGGCGTTTGCGGTTGTGATAATGCACCTGCATGCCAAAGGCCGCGGCCCGGCGGGCGACCGCCTGCCCGATCCGGCCCATTCCCAGAATGCCAAGGCGCCGGCCCTTGATCCGTCCGCCCAGCATTGCCGTGGGCGCCCATCCCTGCCAATCGTTGGACTGTGCCAGACGCAGCCCCTCGGCCAAACGGCGCGTTACACCCAGGATCAGCGCCATCACCATATCCGCGGTATCTTCGGTCACGACACCGGGCGTGTTGGACACATGGATCCCGCGCTGTCGCGCTGTTGCGACATCAATGTGATCGACGCCTGCACCATAGTTCGCGATCAGTTTCAGCTTTTCACCGGCCCGCCCAAGCATCTTGGCATCAATCTGATCGGTGATCGTGCAAACCAGGACATCGGCCCGCGCCATCGCATCGGCCAGTTCTTCGGCCGTCATCGGCGTATCATCTTCGCGCAACTCGACGTCAAAAAGCTCTTTCAGTCGGGTTTCCACCACCTCAGGCAACCGTCGCGTCACGACAACACTTAGATGCTTACCTGGCATGCATTTCCCTCCTGCGGGTTTCCAAATCAACCTTGTCGTGGCAGGTTGCGCCAAAGGGACGCGCAGCACAAGAACCGCGCGCCGCAAAAGTGAGCAGTAAGGACAAACAATGGGTGTCGTGGCGCATTGGTTTCGCGTGTTTCAGGGTGCTGCGTTCGCCGTCGTCTTAGGCATGAGCATTGGTTTCGCGCAGCAAAACGACACGGGGGGCCCCGCCATCGGTCCCGAAACAAACCTGCCGCTGCCGCGCTATGTGTCTTTGCATGCAGACGAAGTGAACGCGCGTCGCGGACCTGCGCTCTCGCAACGGATCGACTGGGTGTTCCAACGTCAGGGTATGCCCTTGCAGATCATTGCTGAATACGGCCACTGGCGGCGCGTGATCGACCGCGATGGTCAGGGCGGCTGGGTCCACTATCGCATGCTGTCGGGCGCCCGTACGGTCATTGTCGAAGAGCAAGACACTGTTTTGCGCGCACGCCCCGACGCCAACGCGACCGAGAACGCGCTTCTTGAGCCGGGCGTGATTGCCAGGCTTGGTGATTGTAACCCCGATTGGTGTGAACTGACGGCAGGCGGCTATCGCGGCTGGGTGCAGAAAACGCAAATATGGGGTGTGTCCCCCGCAGAGGTTAGAAACTAGCCTGCAGGGTGCAACAGCCCCCTGGGGGGGCTGCGCGCATGTCAAAGGGGTCAGTTCAGCTGAAGCGGTGCATCCGTCGTAAAGATGAAATCATCGCCACCAGCACCCTGATGGCATGCGATGCAGCCTGCATTGGCGTTCTTGCCCACCAACCCGGCCAGGGCCACGCCGCCAGGGTTCACGTCCAATGCACCGTCAGGCAGATACTTTGCATAAAACCAGTTCTGCGTGGCTTCATCATATCCTGGCTCACGTTCAAACATGATCGTAATCGCCGCCAGATGTCCGTCTGGATCAGCGATCACCTCGTCCTCTGAAACATCCAGCGGACCGTAATTGCGCTTGACGATCAGCGCGCCGGTAAACCCGTTGATCGTGGCTTGCGTATAAAATGTCTCAAGCAGGAAACCATGCGGATCTGTCCCCGGATAGGGATAGGAAATCACCAGACCGTCGCCCGCCAGATTGCTCTCAAGCATGCTGTCCCAGATCGCATCGGCATAGGCTTTGTCCGCGTCCGAGCCAAATGGCAAAGCGTCCTGTGCGGCGGTCGAGGACGCCAAGGTCATGCCAATAATGAAAACGGCTACTCTCATGTTTCACCTCCCTGTGATAACAGCCATGCACGCATGTGCCAGCCTCAAGAGAGCCTAACCACTGTTCTGTCACAGGGTGGTCAGAAGATTTCACGTCACTGTGATGGGCGCAGATCAGGCAGCGCCATCCAATCCGCGCCCCTTCAACAGCGCCTCTACCCCCGGCAATCGCCCGCGAAATGCGGTGTAAAGCTCTGCGGCATCCACCGATCCGCCAGATGACAGGACGGTTCCTTCCAATCGTCCGGCTGTCTCGGCATCAAAAGGGTCACCTGCCTCTTCAAAGGCCGCAAAGGCATCGGCATCCATCACTTCGGACCACATGTAACTGTAATACCCGCTGGAATATCCGTCCCCGGCGAAAACATGGGCAAAATGCGGGGTCGCGTGGCGCATCCGAATGGCGTGCGGCATCCCGATCGCCTCCAGAATTTCTGCCTGCCGCTGCATGGGATCCGCCGGGGCCGAGCCCTCGTGAAAGCCCAGATCAACCAGCGCCGAGGCCACATATTCAACCGTCTGAAACCCCATGTCATAGGTCGCAGCCCCCAGCATCCGATGCAGCAGGTCCTCTGGCATCGGCGCACCGGTTTCGGCATGGGTCGCGAATTCGGCCAGCACCTCAGGCACTTCCAGCCAATGCTCATAAAGCTGGCTGGGCAGTTCCACGAAATCGCGGGCCACAGAGGTCCCCGAGATGCTTTCATAGGTCACATCCGACAACATCTGGTGCAGCGCGTGGCCGAACTCGTGAAACAGGGTGCGCGCGTCATCATATGACAAAAGCGCAGGTTTCCCTGCCTCGGGCTTTGCAAAATTGCAGACATTCACAACGAGCGGGCGAATATCACCGCTCAACCGCTGCTGCGCGCGCATCGCCGAACACCAGGCGCCGGACCGCTTGGACCCACGCGCGAAATAATCACCGATAAAGACGGCTACATGCGCACCCTCCCGCGTGACCTCCCAAAGGCGGACATCTGGGTGATAGGCGGGGCCTTCAAAGGGCGCAAATTCCAGCCCGAACAGGCGACCCGCACAGGCAAATGCGGCCTCAATCATCCGATCCAGTTGCAAATATGGCTTCAGCTCCGCCTCATCCAGATCATGCAATTTCTTGCGGCGTCTCTCTGCGTAAAAGCGCCAGTCCCAAGGCTCCAGCCGCCCATCAAACCCGTCTGCATGCAGCATGCGCTCCAACAGCTTGGCGTCCGCCTCGGCAGCGGCCTTGGCCGGCTCCCAAACCTGCATTAGCAGATCGCGCACAACGTCCGGCGTGCCTGCCATTTCCGTCTCAAGCTTGAAGCCGGCAAAGGTCTCGTAACCCAGCAAATTGGCCCGCTTTTCGCGCAGCTTCAGGGTTTCTGCGGCGATGCCCCGGTTATCGGTCTCACCACCATTGGCCCCGCGCGCGCCCCAGGCCTCATAGGCCTTCTGACGCAGATCGCGACGCTCTGAAAACTGCAGGAACGGTACGATCAGCGAACGCGAAAGGGTGACAACTGGGCCACCTGCGCCTTTCTCTTCACCTGCCGCCTTCGCTGTCGCAATGACAAAATCAGGCAAGCCGATCAGGTCATCCTTGTCGAGCGTCATGAACCATTCCCGCTCATCGGCCAGCAGGTTTTGGGTGAATTCCGTGCCCAAGACCGACAACCGCGACTTGGCCGCGCGCAAATCCTCTGCCGCTTGGCCTTCCAACTGCGCACCAGAGCGGATAAAACCGCGACGTGTCAGCATCAGCACGCGCTGTTGCTCATCCGTCAGGCCCAATTGCGCGCGCTGATCCCAAACCGCTTCGACCCGCGCAAAGAGTTTCTTGTTCTCGGACACTTCGGAGCCATAAGCACTCAAAAGCGGGGCAAATTCACGCTGCAAGGCCTCGCGCTTTGGATTACTGTCGGCCCCTGCCACATTGTAAAACGCCCCCAACACGCGGCCCAGCGTGTCGTCCGCCCGCTCCAGCGCCTCAATCGTATTGGCAAAATCCGGCGCGTCTGGATTTTCTGCAATCGCAACAATATTTGCCCGCGATTCCGCCAATGCCGCATCAACGGCAGGGGCGAAATCTTCGTCAGAAATCTGATCGAATGGCGGCAACCCAAAGGGCGTTTCCCAATCGGCGAGCAACGGGTTTGTCATGAAAATTCTCCTTTGGACGTCAGGTAGTGCGTGCAGGCCGCCCGCACCACCCTTCGGGCGATATTACGCACCAAGCGCGCCCTTGCCCTGGCACACCGCGCAATCCTTGCGTGGCTTGACCGCGATCGTGCGGGTCTGCGCATAGAGTGCATCATAAATCAGCAACCGCCCGGCAAGGCTCTCGCCTGCGCCTGTAATCAGCTTGACGGCTTCCACCGCCATCATTGCCCCGATCACACCCGGCAACGGGCCGATTACACCGGCCTCAGCGCAGCTGGGCACCAGCGCCGGGTCCGGTGCCTGAGGGAAGACACAGGCATAGCAAGGTGTTCCCTTTGCCGGATCATAGACGCTGATCTGCCCTTCCCATTGGGTCAGGGCTGCGGCGATCAAGGGACGCTGGGTTGCGACCGCTGTTTCGTTGACGAGATAGCGGGTCGCGAAATTGTCGGTGCCATCCAGGACCAGATCGTAGTCCGCAAACAGGTCCTCCGCGATCTTCGCATCCAGCCTGCGATGGTAAGGGCGCACGGTCACAAAGGGGTTTTGGGCCTGCATCGCCTCTGCTGCGGATTGGACCTTGGGCAGGCCGATAGAGCGGTCAGGATGGATCACTTGCCGTTGCAGATTGGCGTTCTCAACCACGTCATCATCAATAACACCGATTTCCCCAACACCGGCCGCTGCCAGATAGGCCAATGCTGGCGATCCAAGGCCACCAGCCCCCACAACCAGAACCTTCGCGTCACGCAGCGCCCTTTGGCCCGGTCCGCCCACTTCTCGCAGAATGATATGGCGGGCATAGCGGTCCAGTTCGGTTTCGGAAAAACTTTCAGACTTCACCGGCCCGGCCTCCTTGGAAATGGCGCGGGCCCTCAGACCGCGCAGGATCTTGCGATAGCCCAGCACCAGAACGCCAAAGCCGATCAAAAGAGCCCACAAACGCGCATCGCCGCCCGTCGCCATTCGCAGCGGATGGCCATCGGGCAGGACAAGCTGAATGATCAGGACCCCGATAAACAGGAATACAATCATATTTCTGCGCGCTGCGGTGGGGACCTGCATCAGCCACCCAATGACCCAAAGGGTCAGCGCCATTGTGCCCACCATAATCATTGGCCGGTAGACCCAAAACCGCCCGCGCCACGCGCCGTTTCATCCAGAGACGCGACGGTCTCGAACCGGGGCTGAAGGACTGGGGCGACAATCATCTGGGCGATCCGCATCCCATGGGAAACCTCAAACTCATCGCTCCCCAGATTCACCATGATGATGCCAAGTGGCCCACGGTAATCGCTATCAATCGTGCCGGGTGTATTCAACAAAGTCACGCCATGCTTCAACGCCAACCCTGATCGCGGCCTGATCTGGACCTCAAACCCATCCGGGATCGCCAGGCGCAACCCGGTCGGGACCAGCAGCCGCGCGCCGGGCTCAAGGGTGATCGCGCCCCTGTCAGGGAAATTCGCGCGCAGATCAGCCCCGGCAGCCCCGGCGGATTCATAGGTTGGCAGACCGATGGTCTGATCGGCGCCGTCGTCCCACAGGAATTGGATCGTCACGCTCACGCAATCGCCTCGGCGATACGTTGGGCCAGTGTTGCCGCAACCGCGTCTTTGGACATGCGCGGCCAGGCATCGGCCCCCTCTGCCGTGATCAGGGTCACCGCATTCTCCGAGCCACCCATGATGCCCGTTTCAGGGGACACATCATTTGCCACGATCCAGTCGCACCGTTTGCGTGCGCGCTTTGCCGTCGCATTGGCAATGACATCATCGGTTTCCGCCGCAAATCCGACGACCAGTTTCGGGCGCCCCTCACCCATCTGCGATACCGTGGCCAGAATGTCAGGGTTCTCTGCGAAATCCAGCCTGGGCAGGCCCGCGCTATCCTTTTTGATCTTGCTGTCACCCGCGTTGACCACATGCCAATCGGCCACGGCGGCGGCAAAAACCGCTGCATCTGCGGCAGGGGCAGCCTTTACAGCCGCCAGCATCTCTTGTGCCGTCTGCACATTCACCGTCGTCACGCCCCAGGGCGGAGGCACCACCGCCGGACCGGATATAAAGGTCACCTCAGCGCCCAACGCGGCCAACGCCCGGGCGATGGCTGTGCCTTGCGCGCCGGACGACCGGTTAGCGATATAACGCACAGGATCAATCGGTTCATGGGTCGGCCCGGATGTCACGATGACATGATTCCCCTTCAACGGCCCCTCTGCAAGCGCCACATCAATGGCCGCGATAATCTCGGGCACCTCTGCCATACGGCCCGGTCCATATTCGCCACAGGCCATATCGCCTTCGTTCGGGCCAACCACCAAAATACCGTCGTTTCGCAAGACCGCCAGATTGCGCTGGGTCGCAGGGTGTTCCCACATGCGGACATTCATCGACGGCGCAATCAGGACCCGTTTGTCAGTCGCCAGAAGCAGCGTGGAAGCCAGATCACCGGCAAGCCCGCCAGCCATCTTCGCCATCAAATCTGCGGTCGCGGGGGCAACAACAATCAGGTCGGCGGCGCGGGACAATTCGATATGGCCCATCTCGGCCTCATCGGTCAGATTGAAGAGGTCCTGATATATCTTGGACGCCGATAGGGCCGACAAGCTCAGCGGTGTCACAAACTCCGCCCCCGCCTTGGTCAAAATCGGCGTCACCCGCGCGCCCTGTTCGCGCAACCGGCGCACAAGGTCCAACGATTTGAAGGCGGCAATGCCACCTCCAACGATCAAGAGAATGTGCTTGTTTGCGAGCATCTGCTGTCTCCGGCCTTCGTCGCCCGACACTAGGTCAGATCAGACCGAAAAGACAATGTCAGGCGTCAGGCAAAAAAACCGCGCACCTCTGGGCCTTGGGCCTCCAGGGATTTGCGCATCTTGCCAAAGGCTGCGGCCTCAAGCTGGCGCACACGCTCTTTTGACAGACCCAGTTCGGCGCCGAGACTCTCGAGCGTGCGGGGCTCATCGCGCAGTTTACGCTCGCGCACGATGAATACCTCGCGGTCATTGAGGTTTGACAGCGCCGTCAGAAGCCATTGGCGCAGCGTGTCGTTGTCATGTGTATGTGCGACCATCTCGGACGCTTGGGGGCCATTATCCTCTAGTGCGTCGATCCATTCGCGACCTTCATCATCGACCGATTGCGTTGCATTCAGTGAAAAATCAGACCCCGAAAGCCGGCCTTCCATCATCTCTACGTCATGCAGGGGAACGCCCACCTCGATGGCGATCATCTCTCGCATGTGTTGCTTGTCCAGCACCCGGCCTTCGGATGCAGCTTCACGCTCCAACCGGGCCTGCACGCGGCGCATGTTGAAAAACAGGGACTTCTGCGAAGAGGTCGAGCCCGTCCGCACCATGGACCAGTTCCGCATCACATAGTCCTGGATCGACGCCTTGATCCACCACACGGCATAGGTTGAAAACCGGACCCCACGATCAGGATCAAACTTGTCAGCGGCTTTCATCAGGCCAACCGAGGCTTCCTGAATCAGATCGTTCATCGGCGCGCCATAGCGCTTGAATTTTGAGGCCATCGAAATCGCAAGGCGCATGTATGCCGTAATCAGGCGGTGCAACGCCTTCTCATCTCGCTGGTCGCGCCAGGCATAGGCCAGTGCCAGCTCGGTTTCGGCGTCAAGCAACTCCGCTTTCATCGCCGTCCGGGACAAGGATTGATCAGAAAAACCGGTGACGCCCATTGCATTTCTCCCAGATTCCATTGTGATGCATTAACTTTGTTGTCTGATCTGTTTACGAAGGGCCAGACAAGATGGATCACGAAAAGTTGCGCCGATGCTATTGCCAGATCTTTCCCTCGTCCTAGGCGGTGCAGCCTCTGGTAAATCCGCTTTTGCGGAAGACCTGGTTCTCCGAGGCTCGGACAACCCTGTCTATGTTGCAACCGCGCAGGTCTTTGATGATGAGATGGCGCAGAAAGTTGCGCATCATCGCAAGACACGCGGCACCAACTGGACAACGGTTGAAGAACCCATCGACCTGGCTGGCGCTCTTGCGCAGGCAAAAGCGGGACAGCCGGTCCTGATCGATTGTGCAACGCTCTGGCTGACCAACCTGATCCTGGGCGAATACGACATTACGCCCCATTGTGAGGCGTTGATGGATGCCATCGCCGCCCGCAATGGCCCTGTCGTCATCGTTTCAAACGAGGTGGGGCAAGGCATCGTTCCCGAAAACGCACTGGCGCGCAAATTCCGAAATGCGCAGGGCCAAATGAACCAGACCCTGGCGGCCAGGGCTGATCTCGTTGTGGCGGTCATGGCCGGCCTGCCAATGACGCTCAAGGGGAAGCTGCCGTGACAAGGTTATGGCTGGTGCGCCATGGACCGACCCATGCCAAATCCATGGTGGGCTGGTCCGATGTTCCCGCCGACCTGTCTGACACAGCCGCAATCGCCCGGTTGCGCGCCTTCCTGCCTGACGCACCAATGGTGTCCTCTGACCTGATCAGGGCCAGTGCGACGGCTGATATTCTGGAACCGACGATCAGGTTGCCGCATGATCCCCTATTGCGTGAAATGAATTTTGGTGACTGGGAACTGCAAACCTTTGCCGACGTCGAAGCCCAGGTCAGCCAAACAATCCGCGCTTTCTGGGAAACTCCCGGCGATGTGTCCCCTCCCAATGGCGAAAGCTGGAATGCAGTGCGGAACCGGGTCGATGCTGCAATTGACCGCCACCTGTCAGAGGGACGTCCCGACCTGATCGTTGTCGCTCACTTTGGCGTCATCCTGACCCAAATCCAGCGGGCGCTGAGGATCAGCGCGTATGAAGCCTTCGCCAATCGGATCGACAATCTTTCGGTCACGACGTTGGAATGCAGAACCAACCGATGGGCAATCCGACACATCAATCACACCCCGTGATAGCCCCATTCACAGAAGATCGTTCGCCAGCCCGATGATTCCTGCGCTAAGCATCAGGGTATGACATATCAACTTTATATCGGTGATCGTACGTTCAGCAGTTGGTCCCTGCGCGGCTGGCTGATGCTAAAGAATTTCGGACTGCCCTTCCAGACCAACATGGTCGGGCTTTATGCGGGGACAATGAAAGAAGACCTAGCGCATCTTGCCCCTGCGCAGACTGTCCCTGTGCTGCAAACCTCTGACGGGCAGGTGCTGACTGACAGCCTTGCGATGGCGGAAACGCTGGTGGAAACACATCCAGCCATCGGTTTCTACCCGCCTGATCCGCCAGCAAGAGCGCTTGCCCGGTCAATCGTTGCAGAAATGCACAGCGGGTTTTTCGCCCTGCGCGACGCCTGCCCCATGATGATCCGCTTTCGCTGGAAAGGGTTCGCGCCGACGCAGGCAGTCCTGAATGATCTGGCGCGCATTGAGCAGCTGTGGGGGCTGGCACGCGCGCGCCATGGCGGCGACGGGCCGTGGCTTTTCGGTGCATATTCACTCGCCGATGTTTTCTATGCCCCCGTCGCCATGCGGATCACGGCCTATGACCTGCCCGTCAGCGCCGCATCACGGGACTATGTCGCCGCACATCTTGCTGAACCGGCTTTTCTGACATGGCGCAAGGCGGCCTTGGAAGAAGCGCATGACCCCTGGCCCTATCCACTCGATCTGCCGCAAATACCCTGGCCCGGTGACACCCATTAACCATTCCTAAACCACCTGCCCCTACCCGTTAACCATGAATAGGGGAACATGATGGTCGCATTGGCCTACACGGTGGCATTTGAAGGGATCGACGCGCGGTTGGTCGAAGTGCAATGCGCCGTCACGCCGGGCATTCCGGCGTTCTCGATTGTGGGATTGCCGGATAAGGCCGTGTCCGAGGCCCGCGAGAGGGTGCGCGCGGCGCTCACCGCCATGGCCATTGCGCTTCCTTCCAAGCGGATCACGGTCAACCTGTCGCCTGCCGATCTGCCGAAGGAAGGATCGCATTTTGACCTTCCGATCGCGCTGGCACTTCTTGCCGCCCTCGACATCATTCCGCAAGACGACGCCGCACAGACCGTGGCCTTGGGTGAACTTTCGCTGGACGGCACGCTGGTCCCGGTCAACGGAGCCCTCCCCGCCGCCATGGCAGCCGCTCAGGATGACCGGACCTTGCTTTGCCCGCAGGCCTGTGGGGCAGAGGCTGCCTGGGTCGGCGCGGTCAACGTCATCGCGCCGCGCAGTCTGGCCGATATGGTCCGGCACTTCACCGGGCAATCGGTTCTGCACCCCTCTGAACCCGGAGAGGTCATGGGGCAGACCGGCACGCGCGATCTGTCCGAAGTGAAAGGACAAGAAAGGGCCAAACGCGCGCTCGAAATTGCCGCAGCCGGACGGCACCATCTGCTGATGGTTGGCTCTCCGGGATCGGGTAAATCCATGTTGGCCGCGCGCATCCCCGGCATCCTGCCGGAACTGTCACCGAGCGAAGCGCTGGAAACATCCATGATCCATTCCCTGTCGGGGCTGCTGGATGAAGGCGGCATCAACCGCGAAAGACCGTTTCGGGAACCGCATCACACCGCTTCGATGGCGGCCATCGTTGGCGGCGGACGCAGCGCCAAACCCGGTGAAATCAGCCTGGCGCACAACGGGGTCCTGTTCATGGACGAGTTTCCGGAATTCCCGCGCACGGTTCTGGAAACGCTGCGCCAGCCCATCGAAACCGGCGAAGTCGTGGTGGCGCGCGCCAACGCGCATGTTCGCTATCCTTGCCGCTTTATGCTTGTCGCAGCCGCCAACCCCTGTAAATGCGGCTATCTGGCAGATCCCGCCCGGGCTTGTGCGCGGGTGCCCATCTGCGGCGAGGACTACATGGGGCGCATCTCTGGGCCGCTGATGGACCGCTTCGATTTGCGGGTCGAAGTGCCGCCCGTGGCATTCACCGACCTCGATCTTCCCGAAACCGGCGAAAGCTCTGCCAGCGTCGCCGCGCGCGTGCGACAGGCGCGCGACGCACAGACGACCCGGTTTTCCGGCCACAAGACTGTGCAGGTGAACGCCGATATGGAAGGGCACCTGCTGGATGAAATCGCCGCGCCGGACGGCGAAGGACGCGCCCTGCTCACCAAGGTGGCAGAGCGATTTGGCCTGTCCGCGCGCGGCTATCATCGGGTGCTGCGGGTGGCGCGGACCATTGCCGATCTTGAAGGGGCCCGCGATGTGCGCAAACCGCATGTGGCCGAAGCGGTCAGCTATCGCCTGGCCATGACAAAAGAGGTCTAGAGGCGCGCCTCGATCGCCTGCCATATCTTTTCGGCAATATTCACACCGTCGAACCGCTCCAATTCCTGAATGCCGGTCGGAGAGGTCACGTTGATTTCGGTCAGCCAGTCGCCGATCACGTCAATGCCAACAAAAATCTGGCCCTTTTCACGCAAAAGTGGGCCAATACGCGCACATATCTCGCGGTCGCGATCCGTCAGTTCCACTTTCTCAGGTCGCCCGCCCACATGCATGTTTGACCGGGTTTCGCCAGCGGCGGGAATGCGGTTGATGGCGCCGACCGGCTCCCCATCGACAAGAATGACCCGCTTGTCACCCTTCGCGACGTCGGGCAGGAATTGCTGCATCACCAGCGGCTCATTGTTGATGCCGGCGAACATCTCGTGCAAGGAGGCAAGGTTACTGTCGTCCTGCCGGAGCTTGAATACGCCGGCCCCGCCATTGCCATAAAGCGGTTTGAGAATGACGTCGCCATATGTCGCGCGAAACGTCTTGAGCGTTTCCAGATCGCGGGCGATCATCGTGGGCGGTGTCAAATCGGCAAAGCCCAGCACAAGCAGTTTTTCGGGGTAGTTGCGCACCCAAAACGGATCATTCACCACCAACGTATCCGGGTGGATCATATCGAGGATATGGGTCGTGGTGATATAACCCATGTCGAAGGGTGGGTCCTGGCGTAGCCAGACGACATCGAAATCTGCCAGATCCACAGTCCGCATTTCGCCCAGTGCAAAATGATCGCCCCTGATCCGCTGCACCGTCAGCGGCCAGCCCTTTGCCGTCACCCGCCCCCGATCATAGGCCAGTTTGTCTGGGGTATAATAAAACAGGCTATGGCCGCGCGCCTGCGCCTCTTCTGCAATTCGGAACGTGCTGTCCGCCTCGATATCAATCGGCCCGATTGGATCCATCTGGAATGCGATCTTGAGCGACATGGGGGCAGCCTCATTGGTTGTCAGTTCCAGGCTTTGATGGCCCAGCGAACCGCTATGTGCAATGGGCGTCACATTTCCATGAATGCGTTTTCGATCACATTCAGGCCACCCATGCCGTTCACGACGGCCAAATCAAACCGTACATCCGTCAATTGCCCACGCGGCTCACCCGCCAGGAATTCCCCTGCGCTGGCCACAATTCGCGCCATTTGCCTGCGCCCCAGACGTGCCGCCGCAGTTGCAAAACTCCGGCTTTTCTTGACCTCCACGAAAACGACCGTTTCGCCGTCACGGGTCACCAGATCAATCTCGCCCGATTGACCGCGCCAACGCCTTGCAGCGATCAGGTGATCGCGTTCTTGGTAGTCACGCGCCACAATGTCTTCAGCAGCCAGACCCGCATGATATCCAGTCAACCCGCTCATTCATCACCTCCCAACTGCAACGCGATCTGATATACCTGCCTGCGCGGCAACCCCAGCGCCCCGGACACAGCCGTTGCAGCATCTTTCACGCGCATCGTTTTCATCGCCTCTCGCAAAGCGCCGGCAATGTCATCATCGGCCACCTCAACCGCGCCTGCGCGCCCGACCAGAACGACGATTTCGCCCTTGACCACACGCCGGTCGAACGCAGTTGCAAGATCCGCCAATGAGCCACGCGATACCTCTTCAAACTTCTTCGTCAGCTCACGGCAAACAACTGCTTCCCGCGCGCCTCCCAGAACATCGCGCAAATTACCTAACATTTCACCAACACGTTTCGGGCTCTCATAGAAGACCAGTGTAAAAGGCAGATCGCGCAGCGCTGCGATCTCTGTTTGGCGTTGTTGTCTTGCGGCCGGCAGAAACCCCACAAAGGCAAATCGGTCGGTCGCCAACCCCGAGACCGTCAACGCCGCCAACACGGCCGACGCACCGGGCGCAGTGCTGACAGAGATCCCTTCAGCAATCGCCGCACGTCCCAGTTCATAGCCCGGATCGGCCACCAGAGGCGTCCCTGCCTCAGAGACGTAGGCCACTGATTTTCCGCCTTTCATGTCCGCCACAAGACGCGCCACAGCCCCTTCGCCGCTGTGGTCATGAAAGGCCACAACCTTGCGCCCATCCAGCGGCACACCGTGTATGTCCATCAGCTTGCGCGCAGTCCGTGTATCCTCTGCCGCAATCAGGTCAGCCGAGGCCAGAATGTCCAACCCCCGCAATGTCATGTCCCGTGCCGATCCAATTGGTGTCGCCACAAAATAGAGCCCGGCAGAGAGTGGCTTGCTTGTAAAATTCATCTCTGGACCCGCCAGCCCCCTGCTTTATGATGATCCTCAACATCGCGGCGGGACGTCGGGCCTCTGCCAACTGCCTTTCGCGCGAAACAGGAGGAATACCACGCATGTTTGCTCGTTTCAGCAACGCCCGCAAGCCGCTTGCTCGCTTTTTTGCAGTTTCTGCCCTGCTCTGGCTGGCCGCATGCGAAGTGACATTGAACCCGGACGCCAATGTCGGTGGCAGGATCAACCCCGGCGCGCCAGTCGAAGTAGCGCTGCTGGTGCCGGGAGGCTCCGCACTGGCCACCGACAATCAGTTGGCGCAGAATTTCGAAAATGCCGCGCGTCTTGCCATGGCCGACCTTGAAGGCGCATCCATCGATCTGCGGGTTTACAACACGGCCGGTGGGAACCCCCAACAAGCTGCAATCGCCGCATCCCAAGCTGTCAGTGAAGGCGCGAAAATTATTATTGGTCCACTTTACGGCGAAGCGGCCAATGCCGCGGGCGTTGCGATTGCCGGCCGGAATGTGAATGTTCTTGCCTTTTCAAACAACCCCGCCTTTGCAGGCGGCAACGTGTTTATCCTTGGCGCCACCTTCGATAACACGGCCGAACGCCTTGTCCGCTTTGGCATTCAGCAGGGGGTCAGCCGCTATTTCGTCGTCCACGGAGACAACCTGTCAGGTCGCGTCGGACGAGAGGCGATCACCGCCGCCATTCAACGCAACGGCGGCGAAGTCAATGGCGTCGAAAGCTACCCCCTGTCACAGCAGGGTATCTTCACATCGACCCAGCGTATCGCGTCGAACGTGCAAGGATCAGGCGCGCAGGCCGTCTTTACGACCGCCAGCGCCAATGCGGATTTGCCCATTCTTGCCACCGCTTTGCCGGATGCCGGGGTGGACACTGACCGGATCAGGTTTGTCGGATTGACGCGCTGGGACACGCTTCCGCAGATGGCTGCCCTGCCGGGTCTGCAAGGGGGGCTTTTTGCGCTCCCTGATCCGGGGCCCGCGACACTATTCGCCAATCGCTATTCAGAAACCTACGGAGAGATGCCGCACCCGCTGGCTGGCCTTGCCTATGATGGAATTGCGGCCATCGGCGCGCTTGCTGCGGCCGGTAATTCCCAGGCGGTCACCAAGGCGGCATTGATCCAACCACAGGGTTTTCGCGGCACCTCCGGGGTATTCCGGCTCATGCCGAATGGTCTGAACCAGCGCGGACTTGCCATTGCTACGTTTCAAAACAATCAGGTTGTAATCCTTGACCAAGCCCCAAGAAGCTTTGGTGGCCCTGGCCTCTGAACCCGAACCACTGTCCGCCGATGACGCCCCGGACAGGTTGATCTGTCCGGCAGCGTCGGTTTTTGACACCGACGTTGTGCAGCGCCACATCGCTGCTGCCATCGCAGGGGCAAGGTCGGAGAAAGATATCCGGACGGCGACAGTCGATGCGCTGGCCCAGGCGCGCAAAGCCGGCATGGCGCAGATCGCCGTGGCCTTTCAGGCCCAACCCTTCGCCGCGCGCGCGGCCACCCGGACCTACAGCTGGCTGACCGATCAGATTGTGCGGACCGTGCTTGAAGTCACGACCAGGCACCTGCATCCGCTACCGAACCCGACCGAAGGCGAGCGGCTGTCTCTGATCGCGGTGGGTGGCTATGGGCGGGGCGAGATGGCACCCTATTCCGATGTCGATTTGCTGTTCCTGACGCCCTACAAGATCACCCCCTGGGCCGAGAGCGTTATTGAATCCATGCTCTACATGCTGTGGGATCTCAAGCTGAAGGTCGGACACGCCAGCCGCACGGTAAAAGACTGCCTGCGGTTAGCCAAAGAGGATTACACGATCCGCACGTCGCTGGTCGAATACCGCCATCTTGCCGGTGATGCCGGGCTCGCTGCGGAACTGGGCGACCGGCTCTGGGACGAGTTGTTCAAGTCAACAGCCAGCGATTTCATTGAGGCCAAGCTCGAGGAACGCGCGACACGCCACCGCAAGCAGGGTGGGCAGCGCTATATGGTCGAGCCGAACGTCAAGGAGGGCAAGGGCGGATTGCGCGACCTGCAATCGCTGTTCTGGATCAGCAAATACGTCAATGGGGTCAAGGATGCCGCTGAATTGGTGGATCTGGGGGTTTTCACGACAGAGGAATTCGAAACTTTTGTCACCGCCGAAGATTTTCTATGGGCGGTCCGTTGCCACCTGCACCTGATCGCGGATCGGGCCGCAGATCAGCTGACTTTCGACATGCAGGTCTCGGTGGCGGCTGCCATGGGATACACCGATCATGGCGGCAGACGCGGGGTCGAGCATTTCATGCAGGCCTATTTCCGCCAGGCCACGCATGTCGGCGAGTTGACCCGCATCTTTCTGACAGCACTCGAAGCCAACCACACAAAGAAGGAACCTATGCTGGTGCGGCTCCTGGCGCGGCGCAAACGGGCCAAACCCCCTTACGCGATCAAGCAAAACCGCCTGACTGTTGCCAGCGAACGTGCCTTTTTCGCGGACAAGCTGAATATGCTGCGAATATTTGAAGAGGCGTTGCGAACCGGCACCTTGCTGCATCCCGACGCGATGCGCCTGATTTCGGCCAACCTAGATCAGATCGATGCAGAGCTGCGCGACAGCAAAGAGGCACGGCAAATCTTTCTTGACCTGCTGCTGAAGCATGGCAACCCTGAACGCGCGCTCAGGCGGATGAACGAGCTTGGTGTGCTGGCCGCTTTCATCCCTGAATTTGCACCGATCGTGGCGATGATGCAGTTCAATATGTACCATCACTACACCGTGGACGAACACACGATTCAATGCATCAGCCACCTCGCCCAGATTGAACGCAAGGAACTGATCGAGGAGCTGCCCGTCGTCTCAGGCATTCTCGAACGCGGGGTGAACCGCCGCGTGCTTTATGTGGCGCTGTTGTTGCATGACATTGGCAAAGGGCGCGATGAAGATCATTCGGTGCTGGGGGCACAGATCGCGCGCAAGGTGGCGCCTCGTCTGGGGCTGAACAAAAAGGAATCCGAGACGGTCGAATGGCTGACCCGCAATCATTTGTTGTTGTCGGATGTCGCGCAGAAACGCGACATCTCTGAGCCTCGCACTGTTCGGGGCTTTGCCAAGGCCATGAAGTCGGTAGAGCGCCTGGACCTGCTGACCGCGCTCACCGTGTGCGACATTCGCGGGGTCGGACCGGACACCTGGAACAACTGGAAGGCGGTGCTGATCCGCAACCTCTACAAGGCCACGAAATCGGCGCTTCAGAACGGGCTGGAAGACCTTAATCGCGAAACCCGCGAGGCCGAGGCCAAGCGGACCTTGCGTGCCAAACTGTCAGATTGGGACAGCAAGGCGCTCAAAACCGAGGTGGGGCGGCACTATGGCCCGTACTGGCAGGGGCTGCCCCTCGCGGCACAATGTGTTTTCGCAAGACTGCTGCGCGATATCTCTGACGACGAAATCAGGATCGACCTGATGCTGGACGAAGATCGCGACGCCACGCGGGCCTGCTTTGCCATGGTTGATCATCCGGGGCTGTTCAGCCGCATGACCGGGGCGCTGGCACTGGTGGGGGCCAATGTGGTTGATGCACGCACCTACACCTCAAAAGATGGCTATGCGACCGCTGTTTTCTGGGTGCAGGACAACGACGGCAACCCTTACGAAGCCGCACGGCTTCCGCGGTTGCGCAAGATGATTGAACGCACGCTCAAGGGTGAGGTCGTTGCCAAGGACGCGCTCAAGGACAAGGATAAGATCAAGAAACGCGAACGCGCCTTCAAGGTGCCAACCAACATCAGTTTCGATAACGAAGGATCAGAAATCTACACGATCATCGAGGTCGACACCCGCGACCGCCCCGGCCTTCTTTATGATCTGACACGGACGCTGGCCAATAACCACGTCTATATCGCCTCCGCCGTGATCGCGACCTATGGTGAACAGGTTGTCGATACCTTCTACGTCAAGGATATCGTCGGGTTGAAGTTCCACTCCGAATCAAAGCGCGCCGGACTGGAACGCAAACTGCGCGAAGCAATCACACAAGGCGCTGAACGCGCCGCAAAAGGATGACGTTGATGCAAGGTGCCAATTTTTTCGAAAAAATTGGACCAAGGTTTTGCAGAACCTTGGGACACCAGACATGAAACCGATCCGCCTGATGGCAGGCTTTTTCACTGTCGGCATCTGGACCCTGCTCAGCCGGGTCATGGGGTTTGTCCGCGATATCATGATCGCGGCCTATCTTGGAACGGGTCCGGTCGCCGAAGCCTTTCTCATCGCTTTTTCGCTGCCAAACCTGTTTCGCCGCTTCTTTGCCGAAGGCGCTTTCAACATGGCCTTCGTGCCGATGTTTTCAAAGAAAGTGGAAGGTGGCGATGACGCCCGGCGTTTTGCGCAAGACGCCTTTGTGGGGCTTGGTGGCATTTTGACGGTGTTCACCGTCATTGGCGTCATCTTCATGCCCGCCCTTGTGACCTTGATGGCCAGCGGCTTTCTGGGGACCGAGCGGTTCGATCTGGCAGTCTATTACGGCCGGATCGCATTTCCCTACATCCTCTTCATCTCGCTGACTGCTCTTTTGTCCGGTGTCCTGAACGCCACCGGGCGTTTCACAGCGGCGGCCGCAGCCCCGGTATTGCTCAATATCATCTTCGTGCTGGCTCTGCTGGCGACCGGGTTGGCCTGTGAATGCACCGGCCCTGAAGGTCCTCCCATCATTGGCCGGTCGCTGGCCTATGCGGTTCCCGTCGCGGGTCTGGCCCAGCTGGCCGTCGTCTGGATCGCGGCGAAACGCGCCGGTTACACCCTGCGCATTGGCTGGCCCAAGTTCACACCAGAGCTGAAACGGCTTGCCGTCATTGCTGCCCCCGCCGCCCTGGCGGGAGGGGTTGTGCAGATCAACCTGCTTGTCGGGCGCCAGGTCGCGAGCTTCTTTGAAGGCGCGGTCGCCTGGCTCAATTACGCAGACAGGCTGTACCAATTGCCTCTTGGCGTCGTGGGCATCGCCATTGGTGTTGTGCTGTTGCCCGATCTGTCGCGACGCCTGCGCGCCGGAGACGAGGCGGGCGGACGCGATGCGTTCAACCGCGCCTCTGAAATCAGCCTCGCGCTGACAATTCCGGCCTCTGTCGCACTGATGGTGGTACCACTGCCCCTTGTCAGTGTGTTGTTCGAACGCGGCGCATTCACCAGCGATGACACCGCGGCCACGGCCATCGCCGTTGCGATCTACGGGCTGGGCCTGCCTGCGTTTGTTTTGCAGAAAACCCTGCAACCCCTGTTCTTTGCCCGTGAAGACACCAAACGCCCTTTCTATTATGCGGTCATCGCCATGGTGCTGAACGCGGCAGTGGCAATTGGCCTTTCGCCCTTCATCGGCTTTGCGGCAGCGGCAATCGGCACATCCCTGACCGGCTGGGCAATGGTTCTGCTGTTGGTGCGCGGCGCAAGGACCATGGGGGATGCGGCCAAATTCGATGCCCGGTTCAAGACGCGGCTGAAGCGTATCCTCCTGTCGTCATTTGCGATGGGGGTCATCTTGATGATTGCGGCGACAACGATGAACCCGTTCTTCGGGATCGCAACCCTGCGCTATGTCGCGCTGCTGATCCTGGTCCTGATAGGGATTGTCAGCTATTTTGGCATCGGACATTTGTCAGGCGCATTCAAGCTATCGGAATTCCGGCGCAACCTGCGCCGTTAGGATCGCTGTCGCAATCGCGTCACAAGGCCGCTCCAGCCACCCGGAGCAAGAACGATGGCCAAAAAGAACCCCGCGACGAACCCCGACAGTTCCGAAATCCACTGACTGTTGCCACCAAAGATCAAACCAAATGCCAATTGAATCATCAGCAGGAACCCGATCAAGCGAAACGCCATGACCTGATTTTCGCCCGCTCTGCCCAACTGCAACCAAAGCGCGTATGTATAGGCGCCGATCAGACCGTAAACCGGGGTAAAACCGCCCACGAGCGGATAGCGACCATCGACAGCCAACCCGAAAACGGTCGCACCCAGGATACTTGTCGCAAGATACAGCAGCACCACTTTGACAGAGCCGTAGTACTCGGCTGTGAACTTCCCAAGCGCGAGAACCAGTGCCGCGCTAAAGATGACTGCAGTCAGTTGCACATTGACAAAGGTATAGGTGACAAACCGCTTCAGGATATCAAAGGAATAGTCGCCACGGACCAGCACCTGGTCCAGCACCGCGGACGAAAACCCATATTGCTCGATCGCGGCGATGCGCCAGCCCACGCCGCGCGGACCACCCAGAATGCCATAATTGGCGAGCTGGAACACAGCCTCGATTCCGACAATCAAGAGGGTCAGCACAATCACCAATGGCGGCAAGGTGTTGAATGGGCTTTCTGGCTTCATGTCGGTCTCGCAGCGCGGTTGAAGTTGACGGGTCGCTCGGACATGGGTATGCGACCCCTGCCCCGAAATCCAGCCCGGACATCATCCCTATGACCAAGACTTCATTCACACCGCGCGTTTTTTCCGGGATCAAACCCTCTGGCGGCTTGACGCTGGGCAACTACTTGGGTGCGATCAAGCGGTTTGTCGGGATGCAAGGCCAGATGGAAACGATCTATTGCGTTGTCGACATGCACGCGATCACCGTCTGGCAGGATCCAAAAGAGCTGGCCAACATGACGCGCGAAGTGGCGGCAGGCTATCTGGCCGCCGGTCTTGACCCGACACAGTCGATCCTTTTCAACCAAAGTCAGGTCGCCGCCCATGCCGAACTGGCCTGGGTGTTCAACTGTGTCGCCCGCGTCGGCTGGATGAACCGCATGACCCAGTTCAAGGACAAGGCCGGCAGCAATGCTGAAAAAGTGTCGCTGGGCCTTTACGCCTATCCTGCCCTGATGGCAGCGGATATTCTGCTTTATCACGCCACGCATGTTCCCGTGGGCGAGGACCAGAAACAACACGTCGAACTGACCCGCGATATCGCGGCCAAGTTCAATCACGACTTCAAGACCGATTTCTTCCCGCTGACCGAACCGGTCATCGAAGGCCCCGCCATGCGCATCATGAACCTGCGCGACGGCACCAAGAAGATGTCCAAGTCGGGGATCAGTGACATGGAGCGCATCAACATGACTGATGACGCCGACAAGATTGCCAAGAAGTTCAAAAAGGCAAAGACAGACCCTGAGCCGCTGCCCGAAACGGTCGATGGCCTCAAAGACCGGCCTGAGGCCCGCAATCTGGTCGAGATTTACGCAGCGCTCAGCGACATGACGTCCGAGGCGGTGATAGCAGAATATCCCGGCGCGGGCTGGGGCACATTCAAGCCCGCTCTGGCGGATCTGGCGGTCGCCAAACTGGCGCCGATTTCAGATGAAATGGCGCGCTTCATGGCCGACCCCGCCGAGATTGACCGCATTCTGGGCGAAGGCGCGGCGAAGGCACGGGCTGTCGCAGACCCCATCCTGCGGGACACATACGACATTGTGGGCATGCTGCGTTCATAGCGTTATGTGAATTTTCGCACAGTAAGCATGCGTGCATTGGCGTTGTATGCGCCTTCCTGATCAGCCACATCTTGGCAAAGATCACAAAAGAGGTAATTCATGTCCGCTCCTGCAACTGCCCGCGTCGGCCATATCCATTTGCGCGTTTCCGACCTTGACCGGTCGATCGCGTTTTATTCCGGCATTCTGGGTTTTGCCGTAACTCAGCGCTACGGTTCCGGTGCTGCCTTCCTGGCGGCAGGCGACTATCACCATCACATCGGGCTGAATACCTGGGAAAGCCTTGGCGCGACACCGCCACCCGAGGGGCATACAGGCCTTTACCACTCGGCCTTCCTCTACCCTGACAGGCAAGCCCTGGCAGATGCCCTTGCCCGGGTGGTGGCCGCTGGTGTTCCGATTGATGGCGCCGCCGATCACGGGGTCAGCGAGGCCGTGTATTTGCGCGACCCCGATGAAAACGGTGTCGAGCTTTATGTCGACAAGCCGATGTCGGAGTGGCCGCGTAGTGAAGACGGATCACTGAAAATGGTGAATGGTCGCCTTGATGTGGCAGCACTTCTCGCCTTGGCAAAACCAGCGTCACAAAACTGAATCTTTGGGATGGCAGCATCCAGACGCACGGCATCGATTCGCTCTGCCTGCACGCCATGGTGCAGCGTTGGTCCCACCATTCACCCTGGCCCACTTGGGCGTCCGATGTTCCCCGGCATCGGACGCCGCCCTCCTTTACCTCTGCGAAGCCCCCGCCTAGGCTTCGGCCATGAAGGAGGGCTCCGCATGACCATTGGCAGAAACATCCGCACATTTTTCCAAGGCGTCTGGCACGATGGCGATATCCCCGTGATGCGGGCAGCGGACCATGGGTCATGGCTGGGTACCACCGTGTTCGACGGCGCACGGTATGTGAACGGGCTGATGCCCGATCTGGACCTGCATTGCGCCCGCACGAACCAATCTGCCAAGGCGCTGATGATCACGCCCACCGTCAGCACTGCAGAGATGATTGCGATCACCAAGGAAGGTCTGGCCAAATATCCCGCTGATGCAGCCGTCTATATCCGCCCCATGTATTGGGCAATCCATGGCGATCCGACGGCCATCGTGCCCCGCCCTGAGGAAACCGGCTTTGCGATCTGTCTGGAAGAAATCCCCTTCGCTTCGGAAACGGCGACCACGACGTTGGGCCTGACGAAATTCCGCCGCCCTGTAATCGATGACGCCGTGGTCAATGCCAAGGCAGGTTGCCTTTACCCCAACAACGCCCGGATGCTGACCGAGGTGCGCGGGCGAGGCTTTGCCAATGCGCTGGTGGCTGATGCGATGGGCAATGTGGCCGAAACAGCAACCGCCAACGTCTTTATGGTGAAAGACGGCGAAGTCTTTACGCCGATTGCCAACGGCACTTTCCTTGCCGGGATCACGCGCGCGCGGCATATCACCAACCTCAGGGCTGAGGGGGTGAAAGTGCATGAGACCGTGCTGACATTTGATGACTTCCGGGGCGCGGATGAAGTTTTCCTTTCTGGCAATATGTCCAAAATCACACCCGTCACTGCCTTTGAGGACCGCCAGTATCAGGTCGGCCCGGTCACCCGCAAAACACGCGAGATGTATTGGGATTGGGCAGTCAGCACCGCCTGAGGGCAAGGCCTGCCAGCCGTGATAATCTGTCGTTGCCACGGCCCGATTGATGCGCCACACTTGCCCCAAGAGGGAGACCGTAATGCGTAAATTCTTGGTCGTATTGGACGATAGCCGCGAATGCCTCAATGCCATGCGCTTTGCCGCAATGCGTGCGTCACATACCGGTGGCGGGGTTGCGATTCTTTCGATCATTCCGCCTGACGAATTCAACCACTGGATTGGCGTGGGTGAAATCATGCGTGCCGAAGCGCGGGAACGCATCGAGGTCCACTACGAGGTTTTCGCCAAGTGGATGCGGGACAAGCAGAATGTGGAACCTGAATTGGTGATCCGCGAAGGCGAACCGCTGAATGAAATCATCGCGCAGGTCCATGAAGACCCCGACATCGGCGTGCTTGTTCTTGGCGCGGGCGTTGATAACAAAGGGCCCGGTCCCCTGGTCACCCAACTGAGCAAGCAGTCAGGCAGCCTGCCGATCCCGATCACCATCGTGCCGGGCGACCTGTCAAAGGAGCGATTGGAAGCGATCACCTGATCTCTGCGCCCATACATTAGAACCATTCTAAACCTTGACTCTCGGTGGCTCCGACCGCATATATAAATCCTGACAAAAAAGGTTTGCCCCGATGTTCATCCAGACCGAATCAACACCAAACCCCGCCACGCTGAAATTCCTGCCCGGCCAGAACGTGCTTGAGGTCGGCACCGCCGATTTTCCAAGCCCCGACGCGGCGGAAGGTTCGCCCTTGGCAAAGCGGATTTTCGCCGCTGGTGGCGTGACCGGGGTATTCTTTGGCGTTGATTTTGTCACCGTGACCAAGGCCGAAGATGTCGAATGGGACCACATCAAACCCGGCATCCTTGGCGCGATCATGGAACACTATCAATCCGGTCAAGCCGTGATGGCAGAAGATCACAAACCGGCCAGTGGTCACGCGGAACACACCGGTGAAGATGGTGAAATCGTGGGTCAGATCAAGGAATTGCTTGATACCCGCGTCCGACCGGCTGTGGCACAGGATGGTGGCGATATCACCTTCCACGGCTTTGACCGCGGGATCGTCTATCTGCACATGCAAGGCGCCTGTGCCGGTTGCCCTTCATCGACGCTGACCTTGAAAATGGGCATCGAAAACCTGCTGCGCCACTACATCCCCGAGGTGGTCGAGGTAAGGCCAGTTGCGGCCTGAACCCATCATCCTGGCATTCGACACATCGGCGGCGCATTGCGCCGCCGCATTGCTGTTGGGCGACCGGGTCGTCACGCGCGTCGACGAAATGGCCAAAGGTCAGGCCGAACACCTGATGCCGATGCTGGAACACATGCTGACGGAAGAAAACCTCTCCTGGCGGGATCTTGACGGGATAGGCGTGGGCGTTGGCCCCGGCAATTTCACCGGCATCCGTATTTCGCTGTCTGCGGCACGCGGTCTGTCCCTTGGACTTGGCAAACCGGCGATTGGGGTGAACGGCTTTGATGCGCGCGCCTTTGGCGAAGCCCTGCCCTACTCCGCAACCATACCCGCACCGCGCAACCAATCCTTTGTCCAGGAGTTCCGTGCAGGTGGCAAGACCGAACCGGTACAGGTTGAGGCCCCTGCACGCCCCCAGAAAACCGCGACCGAACTGATAGCTGCTGTCGCCAGACTGGCCGCATCACGTCTGGACGCAGCCGTCGCCCGGCCTGCGCCGCTTTATATCCGCAGCGCCGACGCCGCCCCACCGCGCGATCCAGCCCCCGTCTTATTGCCATGACCCCTCAGAGGCTTGCCGCATTGCATGCCGCGGCGTTCGACGCCTCACGGGCATGGTCGGCGCAGGAGTTTTCAAGCCTTCTGTCGCACGCTGGCACCTTTGCCACTGGCGATCAGGACTGCTTTGTGCTGATCCGCACGGTTCTTGACGAGGCCGAAGTTCTGACCCTGGCCACCGAGCCCGCAAAGCGGCGGCAGGGCCTGGCCCGCGCGACCCTTCGCAAGGGCGAAGAGCAGGCAAAATCACTCGGCGCAAAATCGATCTTTCTGGAAGTGGCCGAGGACAATACCGCTGCCATCAGCCTCTATTCCTCTTCGGGCTACAGTCAGATCGGGCGGCGGCCGCGATATTATCACGCCGGGAATGGCGCCCGCGTCGCCGCTATGATCCTGCGCAAGTCCCTGACCTAGCGTCAGGCTGTGGATAACCCCGTTTTTTGGCGGCAGGTCCTGCGATAAAACCCAAAAAGCAGTTGATCTTCGTGGCAAGGCAAGGCCTTATCACACGATGACCGACAAATAGATCGGCTCGACTTTCAAAAATGGGGGGGCGTGTATCGCCCGAACAAACCCCGCAAAACGACCTGGGAGAAATATCAATGACGTTCATGCAAAAATTCCTCGGCACCTCCGCCGCGTTGGCACTGGCCGCCGGGACCGCCACGGCAGAGCCTGCCATTCTTTTCGATCTTGGCGGCAAGTTTGACAAATCCTTCAACGAAAGCGCCTACAACGGTGCAGAGCGTTGGGCACAGGAAACCGGAGGTTCCTACGCCGAAGTTGAAATCCAGTCCGACGCCCAGCGCGAACAGGCCATTCGCCGCTTCGCAGAGTCCGGTGCAAACCCGATCGTCATGGCCGGCTTCTCATGGGCCACACCCTTGGCAGAGGTTGCAGCCGATTACCCTGATACGAAGTTCACAATCATTGATATGGTTGTCGACGCGCCAAACGTGCGGTCTGTCGTCTTTAACGAACACGAAGGCTCTTACCTTGTTGGTATGATGGCGGCGATGGCATCTGAGACAGACACGGTATCCTTTGTCGGCGGCATGGACATCCCGCTGATCCGCAAGTTCGCCTGCGGCTACGCACAGGGCGCCAAGGCCGTAAACCCTGACATCACGGTTATCTCGAACATGACAGGCACGACACCAGCCGCATGGAACGACCCGGTTAAGGGGTCTGAACTGACGCTCGCTCAGATCAGCCAGGGTTCTGACGTTGTGTTCGCCGCTGCCGGCGGCACCGGTGTTGGCGTTTTGCAGACCGCTGCGGACGAAGGCATCTATTCGATCGGTGTGGACGCCAACCAGAACTACCTGCACCCCGGTCAGGTTCTGACATCCATGCTGAAGCGCGTGGACAACGCCGTCTACGAAGCAATGTCCGCAGGTGAAAACCTCGAAACGGGCTTCAACGTCATGAGCGTGGCAAACCGTGGCGTTGGTTTTGCGATGGATGCAAACAACGAACCGATCGTGTCTTATGAAATGCTGGAAGCCACCTATGGTGCCGCAGCGGACATGGCGTCTGGTGAATTGGTTGTGCATGACTACACATCTGACGAAAGCTGCCCGGCGCTGGACTTCTAAGTCACCGCTCAGGCCACATGACAGAGGGCCGCGCTTTTCCAAGGCGCGGCCCTTCTTGCTGAAAAGGAGCATCCAATGACCGACGCTGTTTCCACGTTTTTTGACGCTTGGGGGATGGCAGAAGCCGATGCCCGCCAGAATGCGATTTCTGCTTCTTTCGCGCCCGATGCCACCTACATGGACCCGCGCACCGAAAAGCCCTTGTCCGGGCCAGCGGCGGTCGCTGAATATGTCGGCATGTTTTCCGCCCAGGCCCCGGGAGCAATCGCCGAAGTCACCAACGCTGAGACCCGTGGCGGCGTCACCCGTGCCACAATCGCGTTCAGGATGCCAAACGGCATGGAGCAGGCCGGGCAATATTTTGTCGAACATGGGTCCGATGGCCTTATCACCCGGATGGTCGGATTTGTCGGCACAGGAGCACCAGCATGAGTGACGTCGCGCCAGCTATTGAACTCAAGGGTATTTCCAAGGCATTCGGCCCGGTGCAGGCCAACAAGGATATCTCTATTCGCGTGATGCCCGGCACGATCCACGGGATCATCGGGGAAAACGGGGCGGGGAAATCGACGCTGATGTCAATTCTCTATGGGTTCTACAAGGCCGACGCGGGCGAGATTTTCATCTCTGGTCAAAAGACGTCCATACCCGACAGCCAGGCCGCCATTGCCGCGGGTATCGGTATGGTGTTTCAGCACTTCAAACTGGTCGAAAACTTCACCGTCCTGGAAAATGTCGTTCTTGGCGCCGAAGACAGCGGGCTTCTGCGCCCCTCATTGGCCCGCGCAAGGCGGGAACTCAAAAGCCTCGCCGAAGAATATGAACTGAACGTTGACCCCGATGCCCTGATCGAGGAAGTGGGCGTCGGCATGCAGCAGCGTGTGGAAATTCTCAAGGCGCTTTACCGCAAGGCCGACATCCTGATCCTTGACGAACCCACTGGGGTTCTGACCCCGGCCGAGGCCGATCACCTGTTTCGCATCCTTGAAAACCTCAAGCGCGAGGGCAAGACGATCATTCTGATCACGCACAAATTGCGCGAGATCATGGAGATCACAGATACTGTCAGCGTCATGCGACGCGGGGAAATGACGGCGACGGTCAAGACATCTGAAACCAGCCCGCCAAAACTGGCTGAACTTATGGTGGGGCGCAAGGTTCTGTTGCGCGTCGATAAGGCACCTGCCCGGATCGGCAAGAAAGTCCTAGAAGTCAAAGACCTCAACGTCACGGACGACAAAGGCGTGCATCGCCTGAAGGGCATCAGTTTTGACGTCCATGCCGGTGAAATCCTCGGAATCGCGGGTGTGGCAGGCAATGGACAATCCGAATTGCTGGAGGTCCTGGGCGGCTACGAGAGAGCCACCGGTTCGATCAGGATGAATGGCGAGGAAATCGACCTGACCGGCGCAAAGTCCGATGGCCAAAGCAGGCGCGCACGCGGGATCAGCCACGTCCCCGAGGACCGCCAGCGCGAAGGTCTTATCATGGATTTTCAGGCCTGGGAAAACACGGCTTTCGGCTATCATCACGACCCGCAGTACCAGCGCTCAAAGCTGCTGATGGACAATGCGGCCATCCGCCGGGACACCGCAGAGAAAATGGCCCGGTTTGACGTCCGCCCCCCCGATCCGGGCCTCGCCGCCAAGAGTTTTTCCGGCGGAAACCAGCAAAAACTCGTGCTGGCGCGCGAGATTGAGCGCAACCCCGATTTGCTGCTTGTCGGCCAGCCAACGCGCGGTGTGGACATTGGCGCCATCGAATTCATCCACCAGCAGATTGTTGCACTTAGGGATCAGGGCAAGGCAATTTTGTTGGTTTCCGTGGAGTTAGAAGAGATTTTGTCGCTCTCTGACCGGATTGCCGTTATGTTTGACGGAAAAATGATGGGCGAGCGGATGCCTCAGGAAACGGACGAAAAAGAGCTTGGGCTGCTCATGGCGGGTATGGCGACACGCCCCGACCAGGCAGCCCCCGCAATGAGCGAGGCGCAACCGGCCGATGCCGGCGGCGGCTCCGGCAAGGGAGCCTAGGGCCATGGACGTCATGCCAAAATGGGCGGATGTGATCCTGATTCCGCTGATCTCGATCCTGCTTGCCGCTGTGCTGTCCGCCGTCGTGATCCTTGCGATTGGCGAAAATCCCTGGGACGCCCTGAAACTGATGGTCGAAGGGGCTTTGGGCTCTACCTATGGCTGGGGCTACACGCTTTATTATGCCACCAACTTCATCTTCACCGGCCTGGCCGTTGCCATCGCCTTTCACGCGCGAATGTTCAACATCGGCGGCGAAGGACAGGCCCTGATCGGTGGTCTTGGTGTCGCGATCATCAGTCTCTACATCCCCTGGCCACATTGGTCATTGGCGCTTCTCGGTGCGGCCATCGGTGCCGCGATCTTTGGCGCGGCATGGGCGGCGATCCCTGCGTTTTTGCAAGCCAAGCGCGGCAGCCACATCGTGATTACCACAATCATGTTCAATTTCATCGCGGCCGCCGTGCTGAACTACTTCCTGATCGGTGCGCTGAAGGCGCCGGGCATGGAACCTGCAACGGCAAAGTTCCCCGAGGCGACAAACCTGCCGTCCTTTCAGGATATGTTCAATTTCGGCGAAACCACGTTCTTCCGCGGCGCCCCGGCCAACATCACGTTCTTTGTGGCCATCGCGGCCTGTGTCTTTCTTTGGGTGCTGATCTGGAAAACACGTCTTGGCTATGAAATCCGATCCTTCGGGTATTCGGAATCCGCGGCCAAATACGCGGGCATCAGCCCGACTAAAATCATCATGGTTGCCATGCTCATCTCAGGCGCTCTTGCCGGCATGATGGCCATCAACAACGTCCAGGGCGAGGCCGAACGGCTGGTCCTGAACGCAGTGGAGGGGGCGGGCTTTATCGGCATCGCCGTCGCACTGATGGGGCGCAGCCATCCTTTCGGGGTGTTGCTGGCGGCCCTTCTTTTCGGCTTTCTATATCAAGGCGGCGCAGAACTCGCCCTATGGACGTCGATCCCCCGTGAGCTGATTATCGTAATACAGGCATTGGTAATCCTCTTCACGGGCGCACTGGATAACATGGTGCGTATGCCGCTCGAGCGGCTATTCCTATCAATGAGGAGAGCAAAAAATGATGGCAGGACAGTTTAAAGTGGGTGTCGATGATGACACCGGCGCCGATCTGGGCTTTGTGCTGAGTTGTCTCGCGCTTGGGATGATCACAATGGAAGAACTGCACCAGTGGGTCCACCATGTGATCGACCAGGCCCCCGCAGGCGATGTGCCGCCGCATCTTGTGGCGCTGCTGGCCTTGCAAAGACCCACAAGCGTGCTGATGCCCGCCGAAAACGTGATGCCCCGTGTCCCCCACGACCCGTTCATCACTGACGAGCGGTTTGACGCAATGCTGGGTTTGCAGTTTTTCCTGCGCAACGACCGGACTCAAGCCGTCGATATCACCCAGGAAGAGGCCGAAGCCGCCCTCAATCGCAATCCAGAGGTTGCGGACCGCTTCTTTACCCTCTTCCCCTTCCTGATGGAGAAAGCCGCCTAAATGGACTTCGCGACCCTTTTGCAGATGCTGGACGCCACGTTGCGTCTGGCAACCCCGCTTCTGCTGGCCTGCCTTGCCGGTCTTTATTCAGAGCGGGCCGGTATCTTTGACATCGGGCTAGAGGGTAAGATGTTGGCCGCTGCTTTTCTGTCAGCGGCTGTCGCTGCCGTCACAGGCAACGTCTGGCTGGGGCTTCTGGCCGGCATTGGCGCATCGATGCTCTTGTCGATCCTGCACGGGGTGGCCTCGATCACCTTCCGGGGCAATCAATTGATTTCGGGTGTGGCGATCAACTTTCTCGCGGCGGGATTAACGGTGGTCATTGCGCAAAGCTGGTTTGCCCAGGGCGGCCGGACACCCCAATTGTCCGGAAACGCCCGTTTCGGCCCGATCGAACTGCCGTTTGCAGAGGCGCTCCAGAACGTGCCAATCCTCGGGCCAATCTACTATGAGCTGATTTCCGGGCATACGATCCTTGTTTATGTCGGCTTGCTGATGGTTCCGCTGACGTGGTGGGTCATGTTCCGCACCCGATTCGGCCTGCGGCTGCGGGCTGTGGGTGAAAACCCTGCCGCGGTTGATACCGCCGGTGTCTCGGTGATCTGGTTGCGCTATGCGGCAACGGGCATTTGTGGGGTGCTTTGCGGCATCGCCGGTGCCTATCTGGCGACGGCCCTTCAGGCTGGTTTCGTCAAAGACATGAGCGCGGGGCGCGGTTTTATCGCACTGGCCGCATTGATCTTTGCCAAATGGCGTCCCTGGTATGCCCTTTCCGCGTCTCTGCTATTTGGGTTCCTTCAGGCGATGTCCCTGCGCCCCGACGTGATCGAAAGCGTCGTCAGCTTCCAGGTGAACGCGCAGTTGCTGGACGTGCTGCCGTATATCCTGACGGTTGTTATTCTGGCAGGCTTTGTCGGCAAGGCGATCCCGCCACGCGCCGGGGGCGAACCTTATGTCAAGGAACGCTGAGACCCTCGCCGCCCAGATCAGGGCTGCCGCGGGCGATGCGCCTGTCCGTCTCGGACTGATCCTTGGCTCTGGCCTTGGCCATCTTGCAGCCGAAGTGGACGGCGTTGCGATCCCCTATGACGATCTGCCCGGTTTTCCCCATGCCGGTGTCTCGGGCCACAATCCCAACCTGGTGATTGGCGATCTTGAAGATGTGCGCGTCGCGGTTTTTGGTGGGCGCGCGCATTATTATGAAAGCGGGCGCGGTGACGCGATGCGTCTGCCGCTTGAAGTCCTCAAGGCAATGGGCGCTGATACAATGATTGCAACCAATGCCGCCGGGTCCATGCGGGCCGACATGCCGACAGGTTCAATCATGTGCCTGTCAGATCACATCAATTTCTCCGGGCTGAACCCGTTGATTGGCGAACCCACCGATGCACGCTTTGTGCCGATGAAGGACGCCTATGATCCGCAGATCAGGGAACAATTGCACGCTGCGGCACAGACCGCCAAGGTGGAGATGAAAAATGGGGTCTACGCCTGGTATTCGGGCCCATCTTTCGAAACCCCCGCCGAGATCAAGGCGATCAGGATGCTGGGGGCCGATGCGGTTGGCATGTCCACCGTCCCCGAAATCATCCTCGCGCGTTTCCTTGGCCTCAGGGCCGGTGCCATTTCGACGATCACCAATATGGCGGCGGGCATGAGCGATGAAGCCATAAGTCATGACCACACCAAAGCCATGGCCCCGATCGGGGCTGCAAAACTGGAACAGGTGCTTCGCTTTTTTCTGCGCAGCCTATCTTAAGTCCAATTCCTGCACACCCATATAGCCACGTGGCGGAAATGCTGCGTTTGCATGGTAATTTCCCTCACATCATTTGACATGAACGCCGGATAGGTTTTTGTTGCTCCTACTGGCACAACCGCCCGGATGAGTTCATGCAGATTTACCTCCCCATCGCCGAAGTCTCGGTGAACATCTTCCTTTTGTTGGGGCTGGGCGGAATCGTGGGCATTCTTTCGGGGATGTTTGGTGTTGGAGGCGGGTTTCTGATGACGCCGCTTCTGTTCTTTATCGGCATCCCGCCGGCAGTTGCAGTTGCCACCGAAGCCAACCAGATTGTCGCATCATCTTTTTCTGGTGTTCTCGCTCATCTGAAACGAAAGACAGTGGACCTCAGGATGGGGACGGTGTTGCTGACCGGTGGCCTGATCGGCTCTGGGCTCGGCATCATCCTGTTCAACTATCTCAAGGCGCTGGGTCAGGTCGAACTGCTTGTCCAGTTAAGTTACGTCGTTTTTCTTGGCCTGATCGGCTCGCTCATGTTCGTGGAGAGCCTGAATGCGATCCGCAGGTCCGCCAAATCGGGCGGCGCGGTGCCGACGCGGCGCAAACACAACTGGGTGCATAATCTGCCCTTCAAGATGAAGTTCCGGGTCTCGGGTCTTTATATCTCTGTGATACCGCCGATCCTGGTCGGCGTGCTTGTTGGCATCCTGGCAGCGATCATGGGTGTCGGCGGCGGTTTCATCATGGTGCCCGCCATGATTTACCTGCTGGGCATGCCAACCAAAGTTGTTGTGGGGACATCGCTGTTCCAGATCATCTTTGTGACCGCTTTTACAACCATGTTGCATGCGGTGACCAACCAGACCGTGGATGTGGTGCTTGCCGTACTTTTGCTCGTCGGCGGCGTCATCGGGGCGCAGATCGGCACGCGGATCGGGGTCAGGATGAAGGCGGAACAACTGCGTATCTGGCTCGCGATCATGGTTCTTGCGGTCTGCGGCAAGCTGGCGTTTGACCTGCTTATCATGCCATCCGAGCTTTATACTCTGGGCGCCGCAGAGGGCCACACATGATCCGCCTTGTCGCACTTTTGCTGCTGGTTGCGCTTCCGGCGAAGGCCGAAGAAATTGTGCTTGGCCTCAGCCGGGATGAAGTTGCGATTACCGCGACATTTGAAGGGTCGGATATTCTTGTTTTCGGTGCCATCCGACGCGAAGCGCCAATCCCCACCGACAGCAAGCTTGGCGTGATTGTCACCATTGCGGGGCCTGATGAACCGGTCATGGTGCGCCGCAAGGACCGCCGCGTCGGGATCTGGGTGAATACCGAAGGGGTCGAGGTGGACGCCGCCCCGTCGTTTTATGCGGTGGCCTCATCCGGCCCGATGAAGGACGTGCTGCGCGATGTCGAAGACCTGCGCTATCGCATTACGATCCCCCGCATGATCAGGTCTGTCGGCGCGGTCGTCGATGACAGCGCGTCATTCACACAGGCACTGATCCGCATTCGGGCTGGTGACGAACTTTATCAGGTTCTCGAAGGTGGTGTGACATTGGATCAGGATACGCTGTTCCGCACAGCAATTACCCTGCCTGCCAACCTGACCGAGGGTGACTATGTGGCCCATATCTTCCTGACCCGTGATGGCACGGTGATCGATGACTACATCACCACAATCCCGGTCCAAAAGGTCGGGTTGGAACGGTGGCTCTACAACCTCGCCCATGAAAACGCCCTGCTCTATGGTCTGATGTCGCTGGCCATCGCGATTGCGGCGGGCTGGGGTGCGTCGGCTGCGTTCTCGCTCTTGCGCCCTTAACCGCGCCCGATATGCGGCATCTTGGTCGCCATCACCATCATGGATTGCACGTTTGCCTCTGCCGGCAATGTCGCCATGTGAAAGACAGAGCGGGCCACATCTTCGACAGCCATGCTTGGCAGGGGGTCCAGCCCCTGCGCGGCCCGCGTCCTTTCGAGGTCCATCACCAGATCCGTGCGCGCATTGCCGATATCGATCTGTCCGCAAGCGATATCAAAGGCGCGCCCGTCCAGTGACAGCGTTTTCGTCAGGCCGCTGACCCCGTGTTTTGTCGCGGTGTAGCAGACCGACCCTTCGCGCGGCGTAAAGGCCGAAATGGAGCCGTTGTTGATGATCCGCCCACCCCGCGGGGTCTGCTGGCGCATTTGGCGAAAGGCTGCGCGGGCGCACAGAAACATGCCTGTCAGGTTCACATCGACAACCTGTTTCCACGCATCAAGCGCCACCTGATCGATCGTCGTCTGGGGTCCGAACATCCCGGCATTGTTGAACAGCACATCCAGATGACCAAAACCCGCAAAGGCCGCATCCACCGCCGTCTCGTCAGTCACATCGCAAGGCATCGGGACCGCATGGTCATGGGTGATCTCAGCCAGCCCGTCCGCACGCCGCGCAATCAGGCCGACACGCCAGCCTTGCGCCAGAAAATGCGTGGCCGTGACCCGGCCAATGCCGCTGCTGGCGCCTGTGATGATGATTGATTTCATATCTCTTCGCTTTTCAATTCGAGTGGTGCCACAGGCACTTCCAGATCATCAATCCGCAACGCACCTTCCGGGCGCGCCAGACGATTGCGTACAACCCAGCGCAACTGCGTTTGGGCCCGCGTGATCGCCACATAGGCCAACCGTTTCCACAGCGGCTGTCCCGCCTCGACCCTGCCCATACGAGACGCTGCATAGATGTCCGGTGCAAAGACCTGAACGGTCTCCCATTGCGACCCCTGCGCCTTGTGAATGGTCACTGCGGCCCCATGCAGAAACGTTGCCCCCATGCGGGCCGCAAAGGGGATGAAAGGTTCCTCATCGCCCTCCTGTTCGATCTTGACAATGCTTGCCGCGCTCACCTGCGGGTCTTCGGCGCCCATCACATGCAGCCGAGAAAACCCCGGCTTGCGGCCCGGCCCCAGATAGATGACCTGCGCGCCCTTGATCAGCCCGCGCGCTTCCAGATCAAGGCGCTTTTTACGGTGCTTCAGCGGCAACTCGATCCCGTCGCAGATCAGCGGCTCACCCGCCAGCAATTCATCCGCAGGCGCGGCAAAGGCTGTGCGAAACGCATGGATCAGCCTGATGCGCGTGGCATTGCGCCAGACCAGACATGGCGAACGCGCCATCAGGTCCGCCTCGACCCGTTGGGCCAAGACAACCCGTTCGTCGGTCCTGGCCGCGTCCTCAATCATGCGCTCGAAGTCATGGAATTCCAACTGCGGGTCCGACAGGGCGTGGGCCAGATCAAGGATCGGGTTGCCCGCGTCCTGCCGATGAATGCGATGAAGCGTCAAGACGCGCGCGGCGGGCAAGGCTTCAAACACCATGCCGCCTGACGACTGCACAGGCGGCAGTTGTGCCGGGTCGCCAAACAGCAGAAGCGTCGGAAAGATTTCCTGCAAGTCCTCGAACTGTTTTTCATCCAGCATGGAGCTTTCATCAACAAACCCGATATCCAGCGGCTCTTCGCGTCGCTTCCATCCGGTGATGAAATCGCTGCCCCGCAAGCCTGCGGCCGCCAGTGCCGCGGGAACGGATTTGTTGGCCTGATAAGAGGCAAAGGCCCGGTCCAATGCCACCTCGGTCAGCCCTTCAATCTCGGGCTTCTCGCCCTGGCCAGCCAGCCATTCGGCGACCTTTTCATATTCAGGGTCATAAACCGGCGTATAGAGAATGCGGTGGATCGTGGTGGCCGGCACCCCCTGATTGCGCAGCACGCTTGCCGCCTTGTTGGTTGGGGCCAGAATCGCCAGCGTGCGCCGGTCCTTGCGCTTGCGCCCTTCCCAGTCACCAGAGATGACATCAACGCCCGCTTCGTCCAGCGCATGATAGAGCTTGGCCAAAAGCATCGTCTTGCCTGACCCCGCCTTGCCGATTACCGCCATGACAGAGGTGGCGTCGGACTGCGGGGGCAACAACAGGCCATCGTCCAGATCAATGCCCGACTGGCGCAACGCGATGGCCACGTTATCCCAGGCATCAGCCTGATCTGCGGAAAATTCTATGGCAGGCACATTCATGAAGCCGACTGTATCTGGAGCGCCTGGACGCTGCTAGCGCATTCGCAGTGTTGCCCGTTCGCTGTCAGCTGCGGCGGGACGTTCCGACGGGCGCAGATGTGCCGTGCGTCGGGTCTGGGCAGCGCTGAACCGGCAAGGTTTCCGTGTTGGGAAGCGATGCAATTTCGACCTGGGCCACGAGGCCAGCCTCCTCAAGCTGTGCAGTAAGGAGCGGCAGATCATTGTCGCGTGCAAAACTGCGCAGATCGGCCAACACATCGATGATCCAATCTCGTCCCATGCGTCACCGTCCCTGTAAATCGTTAAGGAACGATTAACAACTTAAACGTGCAAGCGTGATATTTTTTACCCCCCGAACCATGAAAGGCGCGACCGTCACAGCCACGCCTTTCTAGTCTGATCTTCGGGTCCGGCTATCGCTGTTGCGAAGCCTCCAGCGTGTCTTCAAATGTGCGCAGCCCTATCTTTGGCGCCTGCACCAGAACCGACATATTCCCCGGCTTGTGTTCATTCCGGCGCATCTTGGTATGTGCTTCGGGGATGGCGCTCCATTCAAAGCACTCAGACATGCACGGATCAAGACGCTGCTCCAGCATCAGGTTGTTGGCCGCACTCGCCTGTTTGAGGTGGGCAAAGTGGCTGCCCTGCAAGCGCTTTTGGTGCATCCACATATAGCGCACGTCAAACGTGCAATTAAACCCGGTGGTGCCTGCACAGATGACCACCATGCCACCCTTTTTGCAGACCAGCGCGGACACCGGAAAAGTCGCCTCGCCGGGGTGTTCAAACACCATATCGACGTTCACGCCCTTGCCGGTAATTTCCCAGATCGCCTTGCCAAATTTGCGGGCCTCTTTCAGCCAGGTGTTATATTCAGGCGTGTTCACCGTCGGCAGTTGACCCCAGCAGTCAAAGTCATTGCGGTTGATCACGCCCTTCGCGCCCAGCGACATGACAAACTCGCGCTTGCTTTCGTCACTGATGACGCCGATCGCATTGGCACCGGCGGTATTGATCAACTGGATCGCATAAGATCCCAGACCACCAGAGGCCCCCCACACCAGCACGTTCTGGCCTGGTTTCAGATCATGCGGTTCATGCCCGAACAACATGCGATAGGCTGTGGCCAGCGTCAGCGTGTAGCAGGCGCTTTCCTCCCATGTCAGGTGTTGAGGGCGGTGCATCAACTGCTGGGACTGGACACAGGTGAACTGCGCGAATGACCCATCGGGCGTCTCATAGCCCCAAATCCGCTGGCTGTCCGAGTACATCGGGTCACCGCCATTGCAGTGTTCATCGTCGCCGTCATCCTGGTTGCAGTGGATGACCACCTCATCCCCGACTTTCCAACGCTTGACCTTGTCACCCACGGCCCAGACGATGCCAGCCGCATCAGACCCCGCGATGTGGAATTCGGCCTTGTGAACATCAAACGGGCTGATCGGAATGCCCAGGCCGGCCCAGACCCCGTTATAGTTCACACCGGCGGCCATCACGAGAACCAGAACCTCGTGGCTGTCTGGCTGCGGCACATCGACGACTTCCAGCTGAAACGCCTTCTCTGGTTCGCCATGACGCTCGCGCCGAATGGCCCAGGCATGCATCTGTGCAGGCACATGGCCCATCGGTGGCATCTCGCCCACTTCATACAGGTCTTTCTCGGGGGCCGCGTAGCCGGTTTGGTCGAGGGCCATCTCAGTCTCCATCACTCTGGTTCCGTAGTTGCCGCACCGCAGAATCGGCGGCGCTAGAGACTGAATATGCGATCGCAAAGTAACTTTGCAACCCACATAAGTCATATTTTGTAATTTAATTACTCTGCAACCGCAGAAAAATCGCCCGAGTTTGCTGCGACTGCATCAAAATGATGCGCGATCGAATTGGCGTAGAATGTCAGAACATCATGGCCGCGCGCCGTTGCTGATATTCCTTCATTGGTCTGGGCAATCAGGTCGCGCGCGCGCAACCGGCTGAGAGCGTCCTGTACCACCTCGTGTGCCGCACGGGTCGGACAGGGCAAGTTGCGGTTCTTCAATGACGCGATTGACCGGGCGACTGACGCCTCCAGGTCGGCGGTTTGAACCGGTGCGTCTTGCAGAACATGCCGGGCAACCAATGGCACACCGACGACCGGGGTTACATCGGCAATCCGCTTCATCAGCTCACCGGCAAGCTGCTCGGTCAGGTCCTGACCGGCATCCACATGAAACTTTGACAGCTCAAGCGGCCCGCCAAAACTGACCGAAGCGACGCCGAACCCGCGAAACCGCCCGGTCAGACGCAGCCCGGCATGACGGGCCACCCGCCAAAAAACCCGGCCCAGCGAAGGCTTGAACTTGCGATTGCCCGATTTATCGGCGGCGATCAGGATCGTATCTTCCAGCACCCGGTCATAATTCACAGCCACAGGCACGAAGATGACTTCGCGCACCGCTGGGTCGAACCCATCCACAACGTAGTTCAACAGGCCCATGCGCGGTGGGGCCAACAGCCCGTTCAGGCTCAACCCGCCCTCTGGAAATACTGCCTGGCTGACCCCGCCGCGCGTTGCCATCTGCACATATCGGGCCAAAACCCGACGATAAAGCGCGCCGCGTGACTTGCGGCGGATAAAATATGCGCCCATCGCCCGGATAATCGCGGACAATGGCCAGACCCGCGCCCATTCACCCACTGCATATGACAACGCCCCGGCATTTGCAGCCAGATAGGTCACCAGCACGTAATCCATGTTACTGCGATGGTTGATCACAAAGATGACGGTCGCATCGGGGTCGATTTCTTCCAGGCGCTTTCTGTCAAACGTCCCCAGTTTGATGCGGTAAAGCGATTTCGACAGCCACCGGGCGAGCCTGATGCCAAAGCTGAAATACGCGGTCGCCGAAAAGCCCGGAACAATTTCACGCGCATAGCGCCGGGCCTGTTCAAACGCCACATTCTCGGGAACCTTCTCTTTGCGCGCATGGTCCACGATCGCCTGCGTTACTTCCGGGTCATAGATCAGCCGCTGGATCATGTCATAGCGCCGCGCCAGTTTGAACGGCTCGATGGGACGCTGCAGCCTCTTGTTAACCCGCGCAATCACCCGCTCTGCCCGTTTGCGGAAAAACCAGCGCACAGACGGAAAAAGAAAATGCGAGGCAAAGGTCACTGCGGCGAACAGGACCATCAGAACGAACACCCAGATCGGCATTGAAATCGTTTGCGTCATGGCGCGAAGGTGACAGGGAACTGCGCCCGCGTAAATCCCATCATGCCGCAACGCAGCGAATTGACAGCGCCATAAAATGTCCGATAAACAACAACTCGTGTAATTTAATTGCGCAGACTGATTCAGGAGAGCCGCACATGTCGCAACCGCAGAAAGATCGCCCCTGGCTGTTTCGGACCTACGCCGGTCATTCGACCGCTGCGGCCTCCAATGCGCTTTATCGGGGCAATCTTGCGAAAGGGCAGACCGGCCTGTCGGTCGCCTTCGATCTGCCGACGCAGACGGGCTATGACAGCGATCACGTGCTGGCCAAGGGCGAGGTCGGCAAGGTCGGCGTTCCCGTCAGCCACCTGGGCGACATGCGCGCGCTGTTCAAAGATATCCCGCTTGATCAGATGAACACCTCGATGACGATCAATGCGACAGCGCCATGGTTGCTCTCCCTCTATATCGCGGTGGCCGAAGAACAGGGTGCGGACATCAGCGCCCTGCAAGGGACCGTGCAAAACGACATCATCAAGGAATACCTTTCACGCGGCACCTACATCTGCCCGCCGGAACCATCGCTGCGGATGATTACCGATGTGGCGGCCTACACCCGCGAACACCTGCCCAAATGGAACCCGATGAACGTCTGCTCCTATCACCTGCAAGAAGCAGGCGCGACACCCGAGGAAGAACTGGCCTTCGCGCTCGCCACCGCCACCGCCGTATTGGATGACCTCAAAGGCAAGGTTCCCGCCGAACATTTCCCTGCCATGGTCGGCCGCATTTCGTTCTTCGTGAACGCCGGCATCCGTTTTGTGACTGAACTGTGCAAAATGCGCGCCTTCGTCGAGCTATGGGATGAGATCTGCGCGACACGATACGGCGTTGAAGATGCCAAGTACCGGCGTTTTCGCTATGGTGTGCAGGTCAATTCTCTTGGGCTGACCGAACAGCAACCCGAAAACAACGTCTACCGCATTCTTTTGGAAACGCTGGCCGTCACCCTGTCCAAAAACGCCCGCGCCCGCGCGGTGCAATTGCCCGCCTGGAACGAAGCACTGGGCCTGCCCCGCCCCTGGGACCAACAGTGGTCACTGCGGATGCAGCAGATTCTGGCCTATGAGACCGATTTGCTGGAATTCGACGATCTGTTTGACGGCAATCCCGCAATTGACCGCAAGGTCAACGCACTCAAAGACGGTGCGCGGGCTGAACTGGCTCAAATTGATGACATGGGCGGGGCCGTTGGGGCCATCGCCTATATGAAATCACGGCTGGTTGAAAGCAACGCCGCCCGCATCGGCGGGATCGAGCAGGGAGATACAACCGTTGTTGGTGTCAACAAATGGCAAACGGGCGAACCTTCTCCCCTGACCGCCGGGGACGATGCCATCATGGTGTCCGACCCAAAGGCCGAGGCCGACCAATTGCGCAGGCTGGCTGAATGGAAGGCTGACCGGGACAGCGGTGCCGTGAAGCTGGCCCTGACAGACCTTCGCTCTGCCGCCAGAGATGGCAGCAACATCCTGCCCCCATCAATCGCCTGCGCGCGCGCTGGGGTCACAACCGGCGAATGGGCCGACGTGATCCGCGACGTATTTGGGCAGTATCGCGCGCCGACCGGCGTCAGCAGCAACCCGTCAAACCGCACCGAAGGACTGGAAGACCTGCGCGACCAGGTTGATCTGGTCAGTGCGGCCCTTGGCCGCCGCCTGAAGTTCCTTGTCGGCAAACCGGGGCTGGACGGGCATTCAAACGGGGCCGAACAGATCGCCGCGCGTGCGCGCGACTGCGGTATGGAGATCGACTACGAAGGCATCCGCCTGACACCCGAGGAAATCGTGACGGCAGCGCAAGAAGGTGATGTTCACGTCATCGGCCTGTCAATCCTGTCAGGGTCGCACATCCCCTTGGTTCGCGACGTGATGAACAGGCTCGCCGCAGCGGGGCTGACCCATATCCCCGTCATCGCGGGCGGCATTATTCCCGACGCCGATGCAGTCAAGTTGCGCGCGATGGGCGTCGCAAAGGTCTACACACCAAAGGATTTCAAGCTGAACAAGATCATGGGCGATATCGTGATGCTGGTCGATCCAGGGTCCGTCGCGGCAGAATAGTTTGCGCCGGCCCGATTGGTCCAATGCGGATTCTTCAGACTGGGTTTCGCCCGACGACATGAAAATCCGGCTTTCCCCTTGCGGCGCACCGACTTAAGCTGGCCTTCAAACCACGAAGGACATCCAGAATGACCATCCACATCGGCGCTGAAAAAGGCGACATCGCACCCACGGTGCTTATGCCAGGTGACCCCTATCGTGCAAAATGGGCGGCTGAAACTTTTCTTCAGGATGCGCGCTGCATCAATGAGGTGCGTGGTATGCTTGGCTTTACAGGCACCTGGAACGGGAACCCGGTGACCATTCAGGGGTCAGGGATGGGAATGCCATCCCTCTCGATCTACGCCAATGAGCTCATCAGGGACTATGATGCGCAGACGCTGATCCGCATAGGGTCCTGCGGCGGCATGCAAGATTCCGTGGGCATTCGCGATGTGATTCTGGCGATGACCGCCTCTTCATTGTCCACACCGTCGCGGGGGATCTTCAAGGAACTGAACTTTGCACCTTGCGCCGATTACGGCTTGTTGTCCGCCGCCGCCGCCGCCGCCCGCGCCAAGGGCGTCGCCACACATGTAGGAGGCATTTATTCGTCCGATGTTTTCTATGACGAACGCCCCGACCTGAACGAACAGATGATGCGCCACGGCATACTCGGTGTCGAGATGGAGGCCGCTGAACTTTATAATCTGGCGGCAAGATACGGGCGGCGCGCATTGGCGGTCCTGACAGTCAGTGACCACCTGATCACCCACGAAGCCCTGCCCGCAGAAGATCGCGAGCGGTCCTTTGGCGACATGGTAGAAATCGCTTTGACGGCAGCATTTACCTAGAGGTCAAGGGGGGCTTTGCCCCCGCCCCTTCGGGTCTCCGCCAGGATATTTATGGGCCAATAATAAGTTCAGAGGCCCGCCTTTTGAGACGGGCCTCACCGGTCATTACCGGCCACGGTCATCGGCGTCCCCGCCTGTTCCGCGCAGCCATCTTTCTGGGGCAGAGTTAACAATTCGTTATTATTGGCCCATAAATATCCTCGGGGGGAGCGCAGCGGGGGGCAGACAGCCCCCTCTACTGAGCGTCACAACACTATCTTCGACGGGTCAGACCACTCGCTCAACCATCATGCTCTTGATATGTGCGATCGCCTTTGCCGGGTTCAGCCCCTTCGGACAGGTCTTTGAGCAATTCATGATCGTATGGCAGCGATAAAGCTTGAACGGATCTTCGAGCTGATCCAGCCGCTCGCCCGTGGCCTCATCCCGGCTGTCAATGATCCAGCGGTAGGCGTGCAACAGGGCGGCCGGCCCCAGATACCGATCACCGTTCCACCAATAGGACGGGCAGGAGGTTGAACATGACGCGCACATCACGCATTCATAAAGGCCATCCAGTTTCTTGCGGTCCTCGATCGACTGCTTCCACTCTTTTGCGGGACGGTTCGTCTTGGTTTCCAGCCACGGCATGATCGAGGCGTGCTGCGCATAAAAATGGGTCAAATCCGGGATCAGGTCCTTGATGACCGGCATATGGGGCAGCGGGTAGATTTTCACGTCGCCTTTGACTTCATCCATGCCATAGATGCAGGCCAGCGTGTTGATCCCGTCGATATTCATCGCGCAGGACCCACAAATCCCCTCGCGGCACGAGCGGCGGAAGGTCATCGTCGGGTCGATCTCGTTCTTGATCTTGATCAGCGCGTCCAGCACCATCGGGCCGCAATTATCCATATCGACAAAATACGTATCCAGCTGCGGGTTCTTGCCGTCATCCGGGTTCCAACGGTAGATCTGCACTTTTCGCAGATTGGTCGCCCCTTCCGGCTTGGGCCAGGTTTTCCCCACGGTCATGCGGGAATTTTTGGGAAGTGTGAGTTGTACCATTTTTCGTTCCTTCCGTCGGGGCCTGCGCCCCAAAACCTTACATGTCGCGCAAACGCGGTGGCCGAATGGGGAGTTCACCGGTCAGATTGAAGACGCAGCTTTCATAGACCGCGACAGGATCACGCCCACGGATCGCATCAGCACTGATGCCGATGCTGCCGCTGGCGAAGGGCCCGCTGTCGCTATTGGCGCCAAGCGTCAGCCCGATCTGCGGACCTTGCGCCGCGCGTGCACGTTCTTCACAGCGATCCGCCGCCCGTTCAGGTGACATTGGGGTGCAGGCCGTGACAAGCGCCGCACTCAAAAGAACAACCGAGCGCATCACAGGTTCAGCCCCAAGGATTTGTTGACTGTACAGCGCACAGTTTCGGGTCGCTCCGCAATCCTGACGATCAGATTTGTCGTCGCCTGATTGGCCCCTACAATCGCGCCCTCGGCAATCTGGATGATCTCAGCCGAGGATGCATTGTCGATAATGCAATCCGTCAGGGACCGTGCATCCATACCGGGAAACCGGGCCTGGACGGCACTGTTGACCACACCTTTGGCGGCATCGCGGGCCAACATGTCGCCGGCCATGCCAAGATCCTGCCCGCAACCTGCAAGCATCGTCAAAACCGCAACAAGGGGGACCCCCAGACGCATCAGAATGTCCGTTCTTTCGGCGCGATCCTGGCCTCGGAAATACCGCCCTCGGCCTCGCTTGTGAGCCCTTCGGTGATGACGGGGCGGTAGCTTAGCTTGACCTTTGCGTCCTTGACATGACTGATCGTGTGGACACGCCATTTCTCATCGTCGCGCGCCGCATAATCCTCGTGCGCATGTGCGCCGCGGCTTTCCTTGCGTGCTTCAGCACCGACAATCGTGGCCAGTGCGTTCGGCATCAGGTTGGTCAGTTCCAGCGTTTCCATCAGGTCGCTGTTCCACACAAGACTGCGATCTGTGACGGAAATATCGTCCATCTTCTTCGCGATCGCTGTCATCTTCTTGACGCCCTCGGCCAAGGTCTTGTCAGTGCGGAACACCGCCGCATCGGCCTGCATCGCCTTTTGCATTTCAAGGCGCAACTCAGCAGTCCCGACGGTGCCTTTTGCATGTCGCAACCCGTCGAACCGGTCAAAGCACTGATCAACTGACGCCTGATTCAGCGTTGGGTTCGGGGCATCGCGGTCCACGACCTCACCCGCGCGGATCGCAGCGGCGCGGCCAAAGACCACAAGGTCAATCAAGCTGTTCGACCCCAGACGGTTCGCCCCGTGAACTGAGGCACAGCCCGCCTCACCCACGGCCATGAGGCCGGGCACAACACGGTTGGGGTCTTTCTTGGTGGGGTTCAGCACCTCACCATAATAGTTCGTCGGAATACCGCCCATGTTATAGTGAACGGTCGGGATCACTGGGATCGCCTCTTTGGTTACATCGACACCCGCAAAGATCCGCGCACTTTCCGAAATACCGGGCAGACGTTCCGCCAGCGCTTCTTTGGGCAAGTGGTTGAGGTTGAGGCTGATATGATCGCCACCCGCACCCACACCGCGCCCTTCGCGGATTTCCATCGTCATGCAGCGGCTGACATAGTCGCGCGGGGCCAGGTCTTTGTAATTGGGCGCATAGCGTTCCATGAACCGCTCGCCTTCAGAGTTGGTCAGATAGCCGCCTTCGCCACGGGCGCCTTCGGTGATCAGGCAGCCCGCACCATAAATGCCTGTGGGGTGGAACTGGACAAACTCCATATCCTGCAAGGGCAGACCCTGACGGGCCACCATGCCGCCGCCGTCACCAGTGCAGGTATGGGCGGATGTGGCGCTGAAATAAGCGCGGCCATACCCACCCGTTGCCAGCACAACGGTCTTGGCGTTGAACACATGCATAGTGCCGTCGTCCAGCTTCCATGCAATGACACCCTGACAGATGCCATCGTCCGACATGATCAGATCAAGCGCGAAATATTCGATATAAAACTCGGCCTGTTGTTTCAGCGATTGCCCGTAAAGTGTGTGCAGGATCGCGTGGCCGGTGCGGTCAGCCGCGGCGCAGGTGCGCTGCACGGCCGGGCCTTCGCCAAACTCGGTGGTGTGACCACCGAACGGTCGCTGGTAGATCTTGCCCTCTTCGGTCCGGCTGAACGGGACGCCGTAATGCTCCAGTTCGTAGACCGCCTTGGGGGCTTCGCGCGCCAGATACTCCATCGCGTCGGTGTCACCCAACCAGTCAGAGCCCTTCACCGTGTCATACATATGCCATTGCCAGCTATCGGGGCCCATATTGCCCAGAGACGCGGCAATACCACCTTGTGCCGCAACCGTGTGCGACCGGGTGGGGAAAACCTTGGTGATACAAGCGGTGCGCAACCCCTGTTCGGCCAGACCCAGCGTTGCCCGCAGCCCGGCACCCCCAGCCCCTACAACAATCGCGTCATAGGTATGCGTTTCATATTCGTAAGCAGCCATCAGTAAAAAGCTCCGGTGGGATTAAAGGGCGATGCGGATGATTGCGAAGATCGCAAAGGCCGCCGCAGCATAGGACAGGCAGATCATGCCGATGATCGCCGCCTTGCGGGCGAAACCGTGGACATAATCCTCGATCAAGGTCTGAACGCCCAATCGGTAATGAAATAAGCCAACCAGCAAGGTCAGGATCGCAACCACCGCCGGGAACGGCCGCTGGTAATAGGCGATCACTTCTTCATAAGGCGACCCAAGGATGGCACCGAAGGTAAAAACAAAGAGCGGCGTCAGGATCAGCAACGCAACAGAAGTGACCATCATCTGCCAGTGATGCTCGGTCCCGGTCTTTGCAGAGCCCATGCCGGCTGCGCGCTTTCGGTCAGTCAGAAATGCCATGATGCCGCCCCCTTATAAAACGATCACGGTAAAGATGGTCAGCAGCACCGACAGCACCACCATCATCTGTGCCGCCATTTCGGATTTGTCGACATCAAGCATTCGCCCGCTGTCCCAGACCAGATGGCGCAGACCACCCAGGAGGTGATACCAAAGGCCCAGCAACGACAGCGTCATGACCAGATCACCGAACCAACTGGTCACGAACCCATTGGCTATCGCAAACGCCTCTGGCCCCGCCGCGGCGGCAACGAACCACCAAACGACCAGCAGAGCCGCAACAATCAGAGCATTACCGGTAATGCGGACCAGAATTGAGGACATCGACGTCCATTGCGGACGATAGATCGTCAAGTGCGGTGAAAGCGGGCGATCGCCCCGGTTCACATCAGCCATAACTGTTCCCTTCGTTGGCATCTGTCGTCGCCAAGACGACGCCTTTTGCATTCTTATTGCACCATTCCGTTAAAAGAGTCACGCCAGCTGACGGGTCTGAGAGGGGAAAAATGGGCGTGTCCGCCCAAGTTATTTTATCTTGTGATCACACTTTGAAAATCTGTGATCACAAAATGAGGCTCGCCGCGTTCCACCTCAGCCACCGCCTTGGTCAGTTCCCGCAGCAGCTTTCGCGCGATTTCGTCGGGATAGTCGGCAAACGTATCTGCCGTCACCGCAAATGCCCCCGGCCCGGTAATGACCTCAGCCTCGAAATAGGCGGTCAGCCCTGGCACGTTGTCTTCAATCACCAAGGCATTGACCGTGATGCCGGCAGCGGCCAGTTCGGGCCAGATCTCGCGCGGCGGGCGCCCTTCGTTGCTAGGCCCATCACCCGAGATATCGATCACATAACGCTTGCATTCAGGCACCAGCGCAAAGGCTCCGACGGACATTGCCATCGCGTCACCGATCGCAGTCGAATAATTGCGCCAGACCCGTGGCGCCGCGATCACCTGATCGGCAAAATCCACGACATCGGCGACGTCGCGCATCTGTGTCCAATCGATCACGATCTGCTGGCGGCCGGATCCGGTCCACTGCATCAGCGCCAGTTTCGATTGTCCCTCGATCAATGCGTCAGATATCGCGCGGTCCGTCAGCCCTGCCGCCAGACCGTCCATCTGAATGCGATAGTCGCTCGGGTCCACGGAGCCTGACACATCAACCGCCAGCATCAGCGCAACCTCACAGCCCTGCGCGGGTGCGGCAAAGGTGATCAGGCTGGCACAAAGGATCGCACGCATGCCGACACCCTAGCGGCGGCACCGCGGCACGCAAATCACAACTGTGGGGTCAGACCGGCATCAACGCCCAATAGTCCAGGTCCAGCAGCACGTCAGGGTCATACTTGCCATCCGCAGCGCGCAGGACACCTGCATCACCCTTTGTCGCCACCAGGCGCAGCCGGATTGCACCCACACCGGGTGCGTCCGTTTCAGCCAAGTCCAGAACCTCAGACCAGGCGCGCAGGGTATCGCCTGCAAAACAGGGGTTCGCATGTGCGCCGCCATTCAGCGCCACCATCATCTGCGCATTGGCCAACCCGTTAAAAGACAGCGCGCGCGCCAGCGAAATCACATGCCCGCCATAGATCAGCCGCTTGCCATCATCGCGGTTGGTCGCATCAAAATGGACCTTCGCAGTGTTCTGCCAAAGCCGGGTCGCCAACATATGCTCGGCCTCTTCGATGGTCACACCATCCACGTGGTCGATCACCTCTCCTACCGCATAGTCGCGCAGGCGATGCGGCGCCCCTGAAAGGGCAAAGTCGTAGCCGCCAAATGACAACCCCTCCGGCACAATGATATCAGAAGCCGCAACCGAGGCCGCCAGTTCCGGGATCACCGTTTCGGGCGCGGGCGATGCGTCGCGTTTGCGCACCATCACCCAACGGACATAACTCAGCACTTCTTCGCCCCGCTGATTGCGTCCCGTAGTCCGCACCCAGACCACCCCGGATGTCCCGCTGGAGTTCTGCTTGACCCCAATCACCTCGGATTGCGAAACCAGCGTGTCTCCGGGATAAACCGGGCGCAGCCAGCGCCCCTCGGCATAACCCAGGTTCGCCACCGCATTCAGCGACACATCCGGCACGGTCTTGCCGAACACAGTATGAAACGTGATCAGGTCATCGACGGGCGCGGCAGGCAAGCCGCTGGCGCGCGCAAATTCATCCGACGAATAAAGCGCCCCGCGTGCGGGATAGAGCGCGTGATACATCGCCCGCTCACCCCCCGAAATCGTGCGCGGGACGGCGTGGGCTATCACTTCACCGACAGTATAATCCTCAAAGAACCGGCCCGCATTCGTCTTGCTCATTGCTGGCCCAACTTCATGTCCCTGGAATAGGGTGTGTCGATATCCTTTGTCACCGCCTGCCCGCACCGCATCACACCATTTGCCTGATCGTAGGCATAGGTCGGATCGCCATAAAGCTCCCACCCTTTGGACAAGGCCTCAGACACTTTATGGCAAAAGGCCGACGTGTCGTCCTCGGCCAGGAAACGGTAAATCTTCATTGGCTTATCCCCAGGGTGCGACGCCCAGCGCAAAGTGAACGCCCATGACCACGGCGGTAACAACGAGCGTCACGACAATCGCCACGATTTCTTTCCTCGCAGGCGCGCGCGCCGGTCGTTCCCACAATCCTTCCTGCGCGTTAAGGACCAGAATTTCCACAATTGCCCATGCCAGCAGCCCGCCGAAAAGAATGAACGACGGCGTATCGCCATTCACCAGCAAATGCGCGACTGCCCAGATCGAAATAGCTGCGAGCTGCGGGTGGCGCACCTTGGTGCCAAGCCAGATTTTCGCACCTTGGGCAGCGCTTGCCGCAAAGAAATAGAAGGCGACAATCATCAGCAGGTTGTTGATCCCGACCCACATCGGGTTGCGGGTCCAGTAAACTGCGCCATCCGCCGCGCGATAGCCCAGCACCATCAGGATCACGCTGAGAACGAGCAGAACCGCAACCAGCCCCTTTCCCGGTTCACCCAGTTTCGCCCGTGGCCCCGGTGCCAGCCGCTTGAATAAATGCGCCACCCACCAAAGGGCAACGCCGGCGATCAATAGTTTCATGTTGTCTCCAATGCAGCGATAGCGTCAGCTTTCGCCAAGGTCGCGCGTGCGGTGACGATATGCAAGTTCTCAACGATGCGGCCATCTACCACAGCAACACCCTGCCCTTCGGTCTCGGCCGCTTCGAATGCCGCGATCTGACGACGCGCCAGATCAATCTCATCCTCTGTCGGGCCAAAGGCTGCATTCGCAATGGCAATTTGTGCAGGGTGGATCAGCGTTTTGCCGTCAAATCCCATGTCGCGCCCTTCTTCGCATTCAGCGCGCAGGCCGTCCTCATCCTTGAACGCATTATACACGCCGTCCAGCGCCACAATCCCAGCCGCCTTCGCCGCCAGCAAGCAATGTTGCAAAGACATCATCAGCGCCGCGCGAGTGCGGGAGTTGAGGTCTTTCGCAAGGTCATTCGTCCCCAGTACGAAACCGGCAATCCGCGGATGGGCGGCGATGCTTTCAGCATTCAGGATACCCTGCGGTGTCTCCATCATCGCCCAGATCGGCAGGTCAGGCACCATGGCCGCCAATGCATCCACATCTGCCGGGCCATTCACCTTGGGCAATAAAATAGCGTCGCAGTTCATTGCAGCGACCGCTGCGGCATCGGCGGCACCCCAAGGTGTATCAAGCCCATTGATCCGCACAATCCGCAGCCGCGTGCCATACCCGCCATCGGCCAGGGCAGAGAATAGCGTGTCGCGCGCGGCAACCTTGGCATCAGGGGTAACCGCATCTTCCAGATCAAACAGGATCACATCGACAGGCAGCGCCCGCGCTTTGTCCAACGCCCGGTCCCTGGACCCCGGAATATAAAGAGCGGATCGGTAAGGGCGGTCGTGCATCGAATCTACCTCGCAATAAAGTTGCGCAAAGAACGCCAGATTTTGGCGGATCATTCAAGGCAAAAATGCCGCATCGCAGCAATGCCCCCACCGTTACGGTGTGTTAACCATTTTCGCGGAGGTTGCACTGACAATTTGATCCACTTGCCAGGTCGCCGCCCGTCGCCGCGATCCATTTCGCAAAGGGGAAAAGTAAAATGAAACGTACATTTATTCTGATGACCTTCGGGATCAGCGCGATGATGCTCGCCGCGCAACAATTGCAGGCACAGTCACGCAACTGCGCGGATCGCGCGTTGGTGGTTGAACGGTTGGCGCAAAGCTATGGCGAAAGCCGGCAATCCATCGGCCTGGCCAGCGACAATTCGGTCGTTGAGGTTTTTGCCTCAATGGACACCGGGTCATGGACCATCACGGTCACTCGTCCCGGTGGGCCAACCTGTCTGGTCGCGGCAGGCCAGGCGTTTCAGTACCTCAACGAGCCTCTGGCGAATTTCGACACTCAAAGCTGATGCCGGGGTCCGGTTCATGTCAGTGCAACCCAGATGAGCCGGACCCCTGTTAAAACGAGCAAGACATATGTCAGCCCGAAAAACAGCCTTTCAGGCACCAGATGATGCGCCTTGATCCCGATCCACGCCCCCAGCAAGGCAAAAGGCGCAAGCGCTGCGCTGCCCAGGATCGTATCCCAGCTAAAGATGCCCAGAAACGCATAGGGCACGGCCTTCATCCAGTTCACTGCCCAAAAGACAACCACAGTTGTCGCCTGAAAGGCGGTCTTGCTGAGCCCCTGCGATAGCAGGAAAACGGCCGAAGGCGGCCCGCCCGCATGGCTGACAAAACTGGTGAACCCGCTCACCATGCCCGCAAACCAGGCCAATGGCGCAGAGAACGGCACCTGCTTCACGCTGAGCCATCCCAATGCGCGCGACCATTGATAGGCCACGAAAGCCAGACTGATTGCCCCGATCAACAGTCGAAAGACGTCGGCATCAACCGATGTATATAGCCAGGCGGCCATCGCAACGCCGGGCACAGCGCCAATGATCAGACCCTTCGCAGAGGGCCAGTGCCATTTGCCCCAATAGGGTTTCAGCGTGGCCGCATCGACCAGCATGAACAGCGGCAGAACAATTCCCAGCGCGGCGCCGGGCGGCACCACGAGCGCCAGAATCGCACCTGCGACAAATGCCGCGCCGGACCCAAAACCGCCCTTTGAAATGCCTCCGAATATGACCGCAGGGACACCGACCACAAAAAATTGCCATCCAAACTCAATCACAGCGGCGTTCCGATTTGTCCTTCATTCACGTCTCGTTAGCGGTTTAACCGCGGCTTGACCATCACAGTCGGGCTTATGCCGCGACGCGGCACTCTTGCACGCGGGGCTGCAAAGTCTTACCCAATGCGCCGAACGACAAATCACCAAAGGACCTGTTTCAATGGCCAGACCCAAGATTGCCCTTATCGGCGCCGGACAGATCGGCGGCACGCTAGCGCACCTCGCAGCTGTCAAAGAACTCGGCGACATCATCATGTTCGACATCGCAGAAGAGGGCGACATCGCACGCGGCAAAGCCCTTGATATCGCTGAAAGCGGCCCCGTCTCGGGCATCGACGTCGCCCTGAAGGGCACAAACGACTACGCTGAAATTGCTGGCGCAGATGTGTGCATCGTCACCGCTGGCGTCGCGCGAAAGCCTGGCATGTCGCGCGATGATCTCTTGGGGATCAACCTCAAGGTCATGAAATCGGTTGGCGAAGGTATCGCCGCGCACGCGCCTGATGCTTTTGTCATCTGCATCACCAACCCACTGGACGCCATGGTCTGGGCCTTGCGCGAATTTTCTGGGCTGCCGACCGCAAAGGTCTGCGGCATGGCCGGTGTTCTGGATTCTGCGCGTTTCCGCCACTTCCTGGCCGAGGAATTCAACGTTTCCATGCGCGACGTCACTGCCTTCGTGCTGGGCGGGCACGGAGACACGATGGTGCCACTGACACGCTATTCCACTGTCGCCGGTATTCCCTTGCCAGATCTGGTCGAGATGGGCTGGACCACCCAGGACAAGCTCGACGCCATCGTGCAGCGCACCCGCGATGGCGGTGCAGAAATCGTCGGCCTGCTGAAAACCGGCTCTGCGTTCTATGCGCCTGCCACGTCGGCGATCGAGATGGCCGAAGCCTATCTGAAAGATCAGAAACGCCTGCTTCCCAGTGCTGCCCATGTTGACGGGGCTTACGGGCTGAATGGCTTTTATGTTGGCGTCCCCACGATCATCGGCGCTGGCGGGATCGAGCGTGTGGTCGAGATCAAGATGAACAAGGCAGAGCAAGCGATGTTTGACAAGTCCGTGGACGCGGTCAAAGGGCTGGTTGCAGCATGCAAGGGCATCGACGACAGCCTGACCTAAGCCTTTTTCTATGCTATTCCTCGAAAGGGTCGCCCTCCCGGCGGCCCTTTTTTGTTGCCCGTCATCCCTGCAGATAGGAAATGATCCCCTGCTTTTCGTCGCGCAGCCAGCGATCTATCGCCGCGCGGCTGGGATCAAAGGGGTGGTCCGGGAAATACTGCGCAACCAAGGGCGCCGGATCAAAGGCCCGATCTGCCCACAACCCATGGGACTTCAATATCTCAATCGTCTGCGGATCCGGGCATTTCAGCCGCTGATGGACTGAAGCGGGTCTTTCTGGCGCAGCAATAAGCGCATTGGCCTGCCTGCGCCGGTGTTGCGACGGTGGCATGCCGTCACGTTCGGCCAGAGCATGCACCATGCGGGCCAGTTTGAAGTCCCAATGGGCCGGTGTCAGCCCTTCAAAATGGAGCAGCTCAAGCGCATCCACTTCGGCCCGCTCCGTTGCGATCTCTTCGCCTTTTCTTGCCGGTCTTGGACGATGGATCGACATCCGCAATGACCGGCCCCGACGCACAACGGCCTTGCCCTGGGCATGACCGGTCAGCCCGCGATAGGTCAGGTCATAGTCGCGGCCAAAAAGCTGCCGGCCTTTCGCATCACGCTCCCGGAAGGGGCGCCGGAACGCTCCCGAGAAGATGCTTGCACCAGGTCCATCCGGGCCCTGCACCCGTTCCGCAACCGGCAAGACCAGACAGTCCGTATCCGGCAAGACGCCGCCAAGAACATCGGCCACCGGTCGCCCCGGCCAGACAAATTCATCCGCATCGCAATGCAGGATCCAGTCGGTCGAGGCACGAGCGTCAGCATCCTGCGCATTGCGCACTTGCCGCACCTCATGGCGGCGCGGGCGGCTCTTGCCCAGCCGCAACCAATGTGCGGCATCACAAGGCACGACAATCACCCTTGCCAAATGCGCCAGCATCGGCTGCACAGGGTCATCGGGCCGGTCGCAGTAAAGAAAGACCTGCGCCGCCCCCAAGGAAAGATACCAGGCAACAAACGCCTGCACCAAGGCGGGCGGTTCATCGACCGTCGCGACGACGGCCCAGGTTGGAGCAGGTTTTCTCATGCCACCCTTGCTATCATCATCGCGAATCCTGAAAAACTCATTAAAGTTAGAGAGCTCGGCCACCATTGCAGATTTGTGATCACACTAAAATTTTCTGTGATCACAAATGTTCGATTTTCCGCCAATTTGGCAATTTTCACTTAGAATCTAGGAATTTTCCATGTTTAGCTGCAACCAACCGTAGCCAAATTGGAATTGTCCCCATGAATATTCACGAATATCAGGCCAAAGCTCTGTTGCGCAGTTATGGCGCGCCCGTGTCCGACGGTCGCCCTGTCACCCGCGCCGAGGATGCCAAGACCGCCGCTGGCGAAATGGATGGCCCGCTTTGGGTCGTCAAGGCGCAGATCCACGCCGGTGGCCGCGGCAAAGGTAAATTCAAAGAGGCCGACGCAGGCGAAGCCGGCGGTGTGCGCCTGGCCAAGTCAGTCGAAGAAGCCGCAACAGAAGCCAAAAGGATGCTGGGCCGCACCTTGGTCACGCATCAGACCGGCCCCGCAGGCAAGCAGGTCAACCGCATCTACATCGAGGACGGCTCCGGCATTGAAACGGAAATGTACCTTGCCCTGCTTGTCGATCGCGCCACCAGCCGTATCGGTTTCGTCTGCTCGACCGAGGGCGGCATGGACATCGAAGAAGTCGCGGCCTCGACCCCCGAAAAAATCCTGAACTTCACCGTTGATCCTGCCACTGGCTATCAGCCGTTCCATGGCCGTCGCGTCGCCTTCGCCCTTGGCCTCACCGGCAATCAGGTCAAGCAATGCGTCGCACTGATGGGCAACCTCTATAAAGCCTTCGTTGAAAAAGACATGGAGATGCTCGAAATCAACCCGCTGATCGTCACCGATGGCGGCGACCTCAAGGTCCTCGACGCCAAAGTCGCCTTCGACGGCAACGCGGTCTACCGCCACGCCGATGTCGCCGCCCTGCGGGATGAAACGGAAGAGGACCCCAAGGAACTCGCCGCCTCCAAGTTCGATCTCAACTACATCGCGCTTGACGGCGAAATCGGCTGCATGGTCAATGGCGCGGGCCTTGCCATGGCCACGATGGACATCATCAAACTTTACGGGGCTGAACCCGCCAACTTCCTTGATGTGGGCGGCGGTGCGACCAAGGAAAAGGTCACCGAGGCCTTCAAGATCATCACATCCGACCCGAACGTCAAAGGCATCCTTGTCAACATCTTCGGCGGCATCATGCGCTGCGATGTGATCGCCGAAGGCGTCATTGCCGCTGTGAAAGAGGTGGGCCTGAAGGTCCCGCTGGTCGTCCGTCTGGAAGGCACGAACGTCGAAAAAGGCAAAGACATCATCAACAGCTCCGACGTGGACGTGATCGCGGCGGATGATCTGAAAGATGGCGCCCAGAAGATCGTGAAGGCTGTCAAAGGTTGATCCCGTAGGGTGGGTGCAACCCACCGCGATGAAAAGATTTAAGGAGCCACCAACATGGCCATTCTCGTAAACGAAAACACAAAAGTCATCTGTCAGGGCCTCACCGGCTCTCAGGGGACATTCCACTCAGAACAGGCGATTGCTTACGGCACCAAAATGGTCGGCGGCGTAACCCCCGGCAAGGGCGGTCAGACCCATCTGGACCTACCGATCTTCAACTCGGTCCATGAGGCAAAAGCCAAAACGCAAGCCAACGCATCAGTGATCTACGTCCCACCGCCCTTCGCAGCGGATTCAATTCTTGAAGCCATCGACGCTGAGATGGAGCTGATCATCTGTATCACCGAAGGCATCCCGGTGCTGGACATGATGAAGGTCAAAAAGGCGCTCGAAGGGTCCGTCAGCCGGCTCATTGGCCCCAACTGCCCCGGTGTCATCACGCCCGACGCCTGCAAGATCGGCATTATGCCCGGCCACATCCACAAGCGTGGCTCGGTCGGCGTTGTGTCCCGTTCCGGCACGCTGACCTATGAGGCGGTCAAGCAGACATCTGACAGCGGCCTGGGCCAGTCCACCGCTGTGGGTATCGGCGGCGACCCCATCAAAGGGACCGAACATATCGACGTGCTGGATATGTTCCTTGACGACGATGAAACGCATTCGATGATTATGATCGGCGAAATCGGCGGTTCCGCCGAGGAAGAAGCCGCCGAATTCCTGACTGCCCAGAAGAAAAAGGGCCGCTGGAAGCCCACGGCGGGTTTCATCGCCGGACGCACAGCCCCTCCGGGCCGCCGCATGGGCCACGCCGGTGCGATTGTGGCAGGCGGCAAAGGCGACGCGGAAAGCAAGATCGAAGCGATGAAATCCGCTGGGATCGTGGTGGCCGACAGCCCGGCAACACTGGGCGAGGCTGTGCTGGAAGCGATTGGAAAATGACGGCGAAGCCCCGGATCAGGTCCGGGGCGCGCCATACGACACAAACCGTCCCGGGCCTGACCCGGGACCGCAACATCGGCAACGCAGTGAGGTCCCCTCATGACAGACCAATCCCCCAACGACGCCTTTCACGCCTCCTCATTCCTGCAAGGGCATAACGCCGAATACGTAGAACAGCTCTATGCCCGCTACGCCGACAATCCCGGTGCGGTCGATGAAAGCTGGCAGGCCTTCTTTCGGTCGCTGGGCGATGCCCCGGCAGATGCCAGGGCCGAGGCGACAGGTCCAAGCTGGGCCCGAACCGATTGGCCCCCTGCCCCTGCCGATGATCTGACAGCCGCCCTTGATGGCCAATGGCCAGCCGAGCCTGAGGCGGCTGGCAAGAAGATCAAAGAAAAAGCGACTGAAAAGGGTGTGGAACTGGATGAGGCACAGGTCCGCGCCGCTGTCCTCGATAGTATCCGCGCCTTGATGATTATCCGTGCCTACCGTATTCGCGGGCACCTGATTGCGGACCTCGACCCGCTGGGCATGCGTGAAAATACCCCGCATCCTGAGCTTGATCCAAAATCCTACGGCTTCACCGCCGCTGACATGGACCGCCCGATCTTTATCGACAACGTCCTCGGCCTCGAGGTCGCCACGATGAACGAAATCATGGCCATCGTGCAGCGTACCTATTGCGGCACTTTTGCGCTTCAATACATGCATATTTCCAACCCCGAAGAGGCCGGCTGGCTGAAGGAGCGCATCGAAGGCTACGGCAAGGAAATTGCCTTTACGAAAGAGGGGCGCAAAGCGATCCTGAATAGCCTGGTCGAGGCTGAGGGCTTTGAAAAATTCCTGCACGTCAAATACATGGGCACCAAGCGTTTCGGCCTTGATGGCGGTGAAAGCCTGATCCCGGCGATGGAGCAGATCATCAAGCGTGGCGGGCAGCTGGGCCTGGATGAGATCATCATCGGGATGCCCCACCGTGGCCGTTTGTCGGTGCTGGCCAACGTGATGGAAAAGCCCTATCGCGCGATTTTCAACGAATTTCAGGGCGGGTCGTTCAAGCCCGAAGATGTGGACGGGTCAGGTGACGTGAAATATCACCTGGGCGCGTCCTCTGACCGGGCCTTTGACGACAACTCTGTCCACCTGTCCCTGACCGCGAACCCCTCTCACCTGGAGGCGGTGAACCCGGTCGTGCTGGGCAAGGTCCGCGCCAAGCAGGACCAAAAGAAAGACACTGAACGCACCCGCGTCATGGCCGTCCTGCTGCACGGTGACGCCGCCTTTGCCGGCCAGGGTGTCGTGGCCGAGGGCTTTGGCCTCTCTGGCCTGAAGGGCCATAAGACCGGCGGCACCATGCATATCGTCGTGAACAACCAGATCGGCTTCACCACGGCACCGCATTTTTCGCGCTCATCGCCCTATCCCACGGATATCGCGCTGATGGTCGAGGCACCGATCTTTCACGTCAATGGCGACGATCCCGAGGCGGTGGTTCACGCAGCCCGTGTCGCGACCGAGTTTCGCCAGAAGTTCCACAAGGATGTGGTGCTGGACATCATCTGCTACCGCCGTTTTGGTCACAACGAAGGCGATGAGCCGATGTTCACCAACCCGGTGATGTACAAGAAGATCAAGAAGCAAAAGACGACGCTGACGCTCTACACTGAACGACTGGTGCAGGACGGGCTGATCCCCGAAGGCGAAATCGAGGACATGAAGGCTGCGTTTCAGGCCTACCTGAATGAGGAGTTCGAAGCGGGCAAGAACTTCAAACCCAACAAGGCTGATTGGCTGGACGGCAAGTGGTCGCATCTTGACCGCAATGACGATGACTATCAGCGCGGCGTGACCGCGATCGAAGAGGCGACGTTCAATGCCGTGGGCGAAGCATTGAGCAAGGCCCCGGCTGACTTCCCTCTGCATAAGACGGTTGGGCGGTTGCTTGACGGCAAGGCCAAGATGTTCGAAACCGGCGAAGGCATCGACTGGGCCACGGGCGAAGCGCTGGCATTCGGATCGCTCATGACCGAAGGCTATCCGGTGCGGCTCTCGGGACAGGACTGCACGCGCGGCACCTTCAGTCACCGTCACTCGGGGCTGATCAATCAGGACACCGAAGAGCGGTACTATCCTCTCAACCATATTCGGGACGGGCAGGCACAATATGAAGTCATCGACTCGATGCTGTCCGAATACGCGGTGCTGGGGTTTGAATACGGCTATTCGCTGGCTGAACCCAACGCACTGACCCTCTGGGAGGCCCAGTTCGGCGATTTCGCCAATGGTGCGCAAATCATGTTCGACCAGTTCATTTCGTCGGGCGAAAGCAAATGGCTGCGCATGTCCGGTCTCGTCTGCCTGTTGCCGCATGGCTACGAGGGGCAAGGGCCAGAGCATTCATCGGCGCGTCTGGAACGGTTCCTGACGATGTGCGGCGGCGACAACTGGATCGTGGCAAATTGCACGACGCCTGCGAACTACTTTCACCTGATGCGCCGTCAGTTGCACCGGACCTTCCGCAAACCGCTGATCCTGATGACACCAAAGTCGCTCTTGCGGCACAAGCTTGCGGTATCGAAGAAAGAGGAATTCACCGTCGGATCTTCCTTCCACCGCGTTCTCTGGGATGATGCCCAGCACGGCAACTCCGACACCAAACTGGTGGCAGACACCAAGATCAAGCGCGTCGTGATGTGTTCGGGCAAGGTCTATTATGACCTGCTGGAAGAGCGCGACGCCCGTGGGATCACGGACGTCTACATCATGCGGTTCGAGCAGTTCTATCCCTTCCCTGCGCAATCCGCGGTCAAGGAACTGGAGCGCTTCAAGAACGCCGAAATGGTCTGGTGTCAGGAAGAGCCACGTAACCAGGGTGCCTGGTCCTTTATGGAGCCGAATATCGAATGGGTCCTGACCCGGATCAAAGCCAAACACACACGGCCCGTTTATGCCGGGCGGTCCGCCGCTGCCTCGCCTGCCACCGGCCTTGCCAGCCAGCACAAAGCACAACAAGCAGCCCTCGTAGATGATGCGCTGACCATCAAAGGAACAAAGTAATGAGCACCGAAGTCCGCGTCCCCACCCTTGGCGAATCCGTGACAGAGGCCACCGTCGCGACATGGTTCAAGCAACCCGGCGATGCCGTGGCCGTTGATGAAATGCTCTGCGAGCTGGAAACTGACAAGGTGACGGTCGAAGTGCCAAGCCCCGTGGCAGGCACCCTGTCCGAAATCGTTGCCGCCGAAGGCGACACGGTTGGCGTAGATGCGTTGCTGGCACAGATCGCCGAAGGTGACGCCGCACCGGCACCTGCGAAAAGCAAAGAGGCCCCCAAGGCCGATGAGCCCCCTGCTCCGGCGGCCGCAAAGGACGTCGAGGACGCCCCATCCGCCAAGAAAATGATGGCGGAAAACAACCTGTCAGACGTGCAAGGCACCGGCAAGGACGGCCGCGTCATGAAAGAGGACGTGCTCAAAGCGCTCTCATCAGCCGCTCCCGCGCCTTCTTCGGCGCCGGCCGCCCGCGCACCGGTTGCTGCCAGCCAGGCGGAGCGCGAAGAGCGCGTCAAGATGACCCGCCTGCGCCAGACCATCGCCAAACGTCTGAAGGACAGCCAGAACACCGCCGCCATGCTGACCACCTATAACGAGGTCGATATGACCGAGGTGATGGCCCTGCGTAACGAATACAAGGACCTGTTTCTCAAAAAGCACGGTGTCAAACTCGGCTTCATGTCCTTCTTCACCAAGGCCTGCGTCCATGCATTGAAAGAAGTGCCAGAGGTGAACGCCGAAATCGACGGCACCGATGTGGTCTACAAGAACTATGTCAACATGGGCATCGCCGCTGGCACGCCCACGGGCCTTGTGGTGCCGGTGATCAACGACGCCGACCAGATGTCCTTTGCGACTATCGAAAAAAGCATCGCTGAAATGGGCGCCAAGGCCCGCGACGGCAAGCTGAGCATGGCCGAAATGCAAGGCGGCACCTTCACCATCTCCAACGGCGGCGTTTACGGTTCGCTGATGTCTTCGCCGATCCTGAACCCACCCCAGTCGGGCATCCTTGGCATGCACAAAATCCAGGACCGGCCCATGGCAATAGGCGGTCAGGTCGTGATCCGTCCGATGATGTATCTGGCCCTGTCCTACGACCACCGGATCGTGGACGGCAAAGGAGCGGTGACGTTCCTTGTGCGGGTGAAAGAGGCTCTTGAGGACCCACGGCGTTTGCTGATGGACCTCTAATTCAACATAGGGCAGCGCCCGGACCTCGGGGTGGGGGGGCTATTCGGCAAGCTGGGCGGGACAGGACAACATGCGCAAAACCATTTTCTCACGCTAAGACAGTGACTCAGATCAAGTGACCCCCGAACTCACAGTCCTCGCCCTCGCAGGCCTATTGCAAGGCGTCCAATTCGCCTTGATGTCAGTCCCCGCCAACCTTGAACTTGGGGTGGGCAAGACCCTTTCGCCCCGCGATACTAGCCGCATGGGCAAGCCGCTAATCGAACAGGTCAGCGACAAAACCGGCCGTTTGATCCGCGCGATGAACAACCATTTCGAGGCGCTGATCCTTTTCACGATCGCCGTGGTCGTTGTGACCTTAGGTGACAAAGGAACCGGCCTGACTGCCATCTTCGCCTGGACCTATCTGGCGGCCCGCATCCTTTACATTCCCGCCTACTACTTCGGCCTCGCCCCCTGGCGGTCGCTGATCTGGTGTGTGGGGTTCCTCTCAACCATGCTGATGATAGTGTCAGCCTTGATATGACTTGCGTGCCGACCTAAACCCGATGTTTTGTTGACACCACCAATTGCCTGAAGGAGATCCCATGTCCAGCTATGATGTCATCGTAATCGGTGCAGGCCCGGGCGGCTATGTCTGCGCCATCCGTTGCGCCCAACTGGGCATGAAAGTGGCCTGTGTCGAAGGGCGTGAAACGCTGGGCGGCACATGCCTGAACGTGGGCTGCATCCCGTCAAAGGCGATGCTGCATGCCACCCATATGCTGCATGAGGCAGAGCATAACTTTGCCACCATGGGCCTGAAGGGCAAGGCACCTTCCGTCGATTGGAAGCAGATGCTGTCCTATAAGGAAGCGACCATTGCCCAGAACACCGGCGGCATTGAGTTTTTGTTCAAAAAGAACAAGGTCGATTGGCTCAAAGGCTGGGGGTCCATCCCCGAAGCGGGCAAGGTCAAAGTGGGCGATGACCTGCATGAGGCCAAACATATCATTATCGCTTCCGGGTCTGCGCCTGCCACCTTGCCGGGTGTTGAGGTTGATGAAAAGACAGTCGTGACATCCACCGGCGCGCTGGAGCTTGGCAAAGTCCCTAAAACGCTCGCGGTGATTGGCGCCGGCGTCATTGGGCTTGAGCTGGGGTCGGTCTATGCCCGTCTGGGCGCGGATGTGACGGTGATCGAATATCTTGATGCCATCACACCCGGCATGGATGGGGAAATCGCCAAGGTTTTCCAGAGGACTTTGAAAAAGCAAGGCTTTAAATTCACTCTCGGCGCCGCTGTGCAAGGCGTTTCCGTCAAGGGCGGCAAAGCCACGGTCAGCTATCAGCTTCGCAAGGACAACAGCGATCACACACTGACAGCCGACACCGTTCTGGTCGCCACCGGGCGCAAACCATACACAGACGGGCTTGGCCTTGATGCGCTTGGCGTTGCGATGACGGACCGCGGCCAGATCAAGACGGATGCGAAATATGCCACCAATGTATCCGGTATCTACGCCATCGGCGACGCGATCGAGGGCCCCATGCTTGCGCATAAAGCCGAAGACGAAGGCATGGCTGTCGCTGAGGGTATCGCCGGGCAGCACCCCCATGTGAACTACGGGGTGATCCCAGGTGTGATCTACACACACCCAGAGGTCGCGAACGTCGGCGAAACCGAAGAAACCTTGAAAGAACAAGGACGTGCCTACAAGGTCGGCAAATTCCCTTTCATGGGCAACGCGCGTGCCAAGGCGAATTTCGCGGGCGAGGGTTTTGTCAAAATCCTTGTCGATGCAACAACCGACCGTGTGCTTGGCGCGCATATCATTGGCCCGATGGCGGGCGATCTGATCCACGAGGTTTGTATCGCCATGGAATTCGGGGCCGCCGCGGAAGACATCGCCCGAACCTGTCATGCCCATCCAACCTATTCAGAGGCCGTCCGCGAGGCGGCACTGGCTTGCGGTGATGGGGCCATTCACGCCTGACGCAAGGCTGGCGGGCCGGCACAATTTCAAGGTTCACGGGGTGGCCCTCACGGGGTGAGGGCCGCTTTTGCCCCCCTGCCTGCTGCGGCAGACAAGGAACACTTGCTGCGAAAACAACACATTGCGCGCTCAATTGCTTGCTTTTTTCATCCACTGGGGCCGATAAGAATTCATAAGCGCCAGTTCCAGCGGCTGACTTTGGCTGCAAAAATTGAAAAAACAGTTTGAGAAATCCGCATGATGCGTTTCATTGTCGCCCTTTTGTTGAGTGCCTTTTTTACAAGCGGCCCTGCTTTTGCATTTGTGCCTGACTCGGGCATGTTCACTAATCTTGAATATGTGGCGGACACCGAATTGGCAGCGCCAAATGGCGACGCGCTCGCCCTATGTTACCAGACCAGAGATTTCCGTATTCTGGGATATACGCTTTCCAGTGATATTCAGGGGTATGTCCTTGCGGTCGACAGATGTTCAGGCGAGGCAGAGCGTTCCTTCAGTTCGCAACAGATGGAAACAGCGCAATCGCTGAACCTGATTGATGCCAGCCTCCCATCAGTGGCGCGCAACAGCGCCCAGCGCACGATCCAGAACTATGGTATCTGGGTGGCGGTCGGCCTTGCGCTCTTTGCGGTCATTATCCGTCGCCTGAGGTCCCTGCTCGGGTATGACCCCAGCTCGCCGATGCGCAAGAAAGCGGCCCAGCGCATCCTGACGGCGATGTGTTATGTGGGAAAATGCGATGGGATTGTGGCGTCAAATGAAATTGCCTTGATTACAAAGACGGCCAGTCGGCTGACCCGGCATGACGTGCAATCCACAGAGGTGATCCGCATCACCGATCACATCGACATGGATTTGACACCGCAGGATTTCCTCGAATTCGGCAGGGGCCTGCGTGATCTCGAAAAGGACGTCATGATGCAGGGCGCTTTCTACATCGCGCTCTCGAGCGGGCGGATTATTCCGTCCGAATATTCCTTTCTGACCAATCTTGCGCACGGCATCGGCATGCCAGGAGAAGATTTCAGGCGGGTCATGAACTTCGCGTTGGAAGATCTGGATATCTACCCGCCTACCCCTTGAGCATACGCAGACCCTGCGTTGAATCAGCCCGCACCGCCAGCCGCAGCCCCGGTTCATCGCCCGCCTTCAGGGCGGCGAGGATCAGCTTGTGATGATAAGGCGGCTCTGTCCGGTTGAGTCGACCGTAAAGCGCCCGCATCGTCGGACCAAGTTGCAGCCAGACCGTTTCCGTCATGGCCAGCATCGCGGGGGCCTGCGCGCGCAGATAGAGCGTACGGTGAAATTCCAGGTTCATGCGGATATAGCCAGTGGCGTCATGGCGCGCGATCACCTGATTGACGCCCTGATTTATGGCTTCCAGACGTTCGATCAGGGCGAAATGCGCCCGCGGCAACGCGCGCGATGCCAGTTCCGGTTCCAGCAAAGCCCGCAGGGTCGCCAATTCTTCTATCCGTTCGTTGGACAATGCGGGCGCAGAGACACGGCCCGAAGACGACAGAAACAACGCGCCCTCAGCCACAAGGCGGCGCACCGCTTCGCGTGCCGGGGTCATTGAAACGTCATAGGTCTTGCCTATTCCCCGCAGGGTCAGGGCCTCGCCCGGGGCGATCTCGCCATGCAGTATCCGCGTGCGCAAGGCCCGATAGACCCGCTCGTGCGCGGCAGTGGTGCTATCCTGGGGGCGGGGTTGGATCATCATGTGACATTTGTGATCACGAATGACCCGGTGGTCAATCGTCGAAAATGATCCGATGCAACTGATCCCCTTCCGTTCGCAGCCAGCGGCGGTGTTGCTCAAAACCGGGGCAAAGCCCCTCCACGACCTCCCAGAAAGCTGGCTGGTGGTTCATCTCGACCAGATGGGCCACTTCGTGGGCGGCCACATACTCCAGCACAGCCGGTGGGGCCATGATCAGGCGCCACGAATACATCAAGCCACCCTGGCTGGTACACGACCCCCAGCGCGACCGCGTATCCCGGAGGCTCAGCCGGGTATATGACTGGCCCAGTTGCGCCGCATATCTGTCAGATGCCTGGGCAAGGGCATCGCGCGCAGCATGCCGCATCAAAGCCTTGACCTGGGCGGTCGCAGGCATTGCTGCCGTAACCTCGATCCGGTCTGCAGCAATTCGGGCGCGTCGGCCTGCACCCAGGACAACGGGTGTTGCGCGTCCACGGAATGGCACGGTGTCGCCCAGCTTTACCCTGGTCGCTGGCTTCATCGATTGCAGGTGGCTGCGCAGCCAGGCCTCTTTCGTCTGCAAAAAGGCGATTCCCTCGCGCTGGGGGGCGTTGCGCGGCAAAGTCAGGGTCACACGGCCATCCAGGCGTGATACGCGCAAAGACAACCGCCTGGCACGGGCAGAATGGCGCAAGGTGACCTCAATCGGGGGGTTGCCTTCAAGTGTAAGACGGCCCATATCCAGCTACTCATGTTTCATGTGCCAAAGGCTTTGACACAGCCCCCCGCTTATGGCAGTTGGCACCGATCACCCGCAAGGGAAGAGCTAAGTTTTTGAAGGGATAGCCTATGCCTAAGGAAGAGTGGGGCACAAAGCGCCTTTGCCCCGAAACCGGCAAACGCTTTTACGACCTGAACGCGACACCGATCATCAGCCCCTACACGGGCAATGAGGTGACGGTCGATACATCCAAGACCCGTACGATGGTCGCTGATGCCGAGGACGCTCAAAGCGCCAAGGCAAAAGAAGCATCCGAGGAAGAGGATCTGGTACTCGACGATGACGACGACAGTGATGATGTCGATCTCGGTGACGATGTTCTGGAAGACGACGACGATGACACGGTGTCGTTGGACGAGCTGGCGGACGTGCCCGCAAGTGACGACGACTAAAACAATCAGGCCGGGCGCGATTTCCACTTGATCTCGCCCGGATCGCTGCATAGACAGCCGATGCACAGCGATACGCTGGCAGGATGGGGCCTTAGCTCAGTTGGGAGAGCGCTTGCATGGCATGCAAGAGGTCAGGGGTTCGACTCCCCTAGGCTCCACCATTTACCCCGTTGACCGATCTGCCAGCCTGCCGTTTCCAATCGGCACGGCGATCTTTTTCGCTAACGGTCCAGCCGGCCTTGCCAAACAATGCAACCAGAAGGGACGCCCGGAGAACCATCAGCTGGCGGCCTTGTGACCCCCGGGTCCCTAAGGATGCGTCCATCTTTTTCTCTGGTCCATCATTGGAAAGGCATCACGGTCAGATTTGTTCTACAGCCGCCGAACTTCGCCCGAGCATCTGGTTTAGGTTTTGCCAATTCCTCGCGATCCACGGCACCCAGTGGTGCGTGATGCGTGCAAGACCACGCAATTATGTCCGGTAATCGAATCTGTGGCGACCTGCTGTTCGAGAGGTGCCCCAATTGACAGGGATCGGACCACATTTGGATTGGTCATGCCCCCATTTTCATTGCGATGCTCCGCAAAAAAACACAAACATTTCAGCCCGTCACCCGAACCAGAGCCCATTTGGCAGCGCCGCCTACTTCTCAACAATTGGTCAAGAAATCCCTTAGAAAGAAACAATATTTGGACACAAATTGCCCCAATTTACCCGCTTTGTTTCCAATTGTGATTTTAGCGGTCTCCGGATTTTCATCCTTCGGACCGTCTGATTTTGGTCTCTGGAAACGGGGCCATTCAAATTTGGCAATATGAGAAGGAGTGAAGACTTTGGTGTTCAATCTAAAGAAAAAACTGAATATGTCTGTCGCAACAGTCGCACTGGTGTCGGGGTTTCTGGCCCCGTCCGTCGGTATGGCCGCCGATGTCACTCTGACATCGACAGACGGTACGATCACTGTCACTGGTGAGTTCGTCGACCTTGTGGATGATACATATATCGTGCGAACCGCACTGGGTGATTTGCGCATCGCTGCCAGCAACATGATTTGCGAAGGCGAAGCCTGCCCACAGTTTGAGAATGTGGAAGCAGACGTGACCATCGCCGGTTCAGAGGAGATCGCGCTCGGCATGATGCCACTGTTGATGACAGGTTTTGCCGCATCCATGGACGCAGACGCGGAACTGACCAACCTTTCGGCCGAAGAATCCATCGCGACATTGATCGATGACGGCGGCTTTGGCGACGACATCGGGTCGTTCCTGATTTCAGCTTCGGATGACGACAACGCATTTCAGGCCTTGCTTGACCGGAGCGCGACAATCGGGATGTCTTCGCGACGGATCACACAGGACGAAGCGCGCGCCCTGCGCGCCGATGGCGCCGGTAGCATGGTCAGCCCCACACAAGAGCGCATCCTTGCCGTGGACAGCATGGTCGTCGTGACGCACCCGTCAAACCCGATCCAGACCCTGACAAAAGACCAACTGGCTGGCATTTTTTCCGGTCAGATTACGAACTGGTCGGAACTGGGTGGCCCTGATCGCGATATCAACGTGATCACCCGCAACCCCGACTCTGCAAGCTATGACTTCTTCATGTCTTACTTGTATGGCGACGAGCGTCCTGATTTCCTGCCTCAGGGCATCTCTCACAATGATCAGGATCTGTCGAACGTGGTTTACAATGACCGCAACGCGATCGGCTATCTCGGATTTGCCTTCCAGCGTGGTACAAAACCGGTGACTTTGGTCAACGAATGCGGCATCGCGACAACGCCTGATGCTTTCTCGGCCAAGACCGAGGAATACACGCTGAACCGTCGTATGTACCTCTACAACCGCGCTGACAATCTGGATGGCCAAAGTCAGGACTTCCTCGATTTCATCATCTCGCAAGAGGCTGATGGTGTGATCGGCAAGTCGGGCTTCATCAATCTGGGCATTCAAGGCCGGTCCCAAGACATGGCTGATACGCGCCGTGCGGCGCTGACCGATGAAGTGGCACAATATGGTGGTGGCTTTGAAGGCGAAGTGCTGCAAGAGATGCTGAACGAAATGGAGAACACCGAACGGCTGTCCACCACATTCCGGTTCCGCACCGGGTCGTCCAGACTTGACGAACGTGGCCGCCTCGATTTGCAGCGCCTGGTGTCATACCTCGAAGATGTCCCCGCCGGTACGAAGGTAACCTTCGTTGGCTTTACAGATGATGTCGGCGCTTTCGAAGCAAATCGTCACCTGGCGGAAGAACGGGCCGATCAGGTTGCCGCGAACATCATGGAGCTTGCCGGTGATCGGTTGGCCGGGGTCACATTCGATACCAGCGGCTACGGTGAAGTTGCACCTTCGGCCTGCAACATCTCGGACCGTGGGCGTGGCATCAACCGTCGTGTTGAAGTGTGGCTGACGCAACCTTCCGACGCCTAAGCGATGCAGCGGGAGATGCGAGCGCTCAGGCATCGCATTTCCCAAAGCGCGCCTGGCGCGTGTCCCCTGATGGCAGCCCCGTCTGCACATCGCGACAAGCCAACCGAATACCTGAAAAAAGGGCACAGCGGTACGATGAGTTCTGGTTCAGCACCTCCACTTGACGCGGCAAATTTGGCGCCTTGTTCACACCCGGGCCAACGTGCCTCTCGGTGTGGTGCCAACCAGCCCGTCGGGTCGATGCACCCCATCACCTCTCGACGAAGCGCAGCTTAGCCGCAAACAGTCGCCCGATACCAAAAAGGACAACTTTGATGAAACCCATTCTCGCATCTTTCGCCGTCACCCTCGCGCTGGGATATGCGGCACTTCCCGGAACTGCCCCAGCGCAACAGGCCAATGCGTCGCCTGGCTCGGAGCTGACAGATGTTGGCGCGCAGGAGCGTATCAGCTTCTCGGACAAGCTTGGTATGTTGTCGCAGCACATCCCCACTGCCGGATGCCATCTTGCCAAAGGAATCGCGGCAGAGGGTTCATTGCGAATGCTCGCCTCGGCGGTGACCGAATTTGACTCAATCCTGACAGCACTGGAGTTCGGCGACCCGTCGTTGAATATCAACGGCCCTGAGGAACGGCGCAGAACCATCGCCGAGATCCAGAATGTCCGTGAAACATGGATGCCCCTGAAGGCTGCCGCTGAGGCCATGGTTGCCGGTGATACATCCGATGAGAATCTTCAGGTCATTCTTGATGAAAACATGAAGGTGCTGAATGCGTCACAGAACCTAGTGTCCGAGATCACTGCCCAATACTCCAATCCCGCTGACCTGGTTCAGGCAGATGGGTTCCTGATCAGCATCGTTGGACGACAGCGGATGCTGACACAGACGATCTCGAAGGAGTCCTGCGTTCTGACGTCATCGCAGGTGACGCCGGAAACGGCGGAGCTGCTGAGCGGCGCGATTGCCACCTTTGGCAACTCACTGATCGCACTGCGTGACGGGATGCCAAGCGTTGGTGTCCGGCGACCCCCGACTGCCGAGATTTCAGATGGTCTGGAAGTGGCCACGACCCAATGGGATGCCGTGGTGCCAACCCTCAACGCCGTGCTGGGTGGGTCGGAAATCGACAATGAGACCGCAGCCCGCAAATTTCGGGACCTGAACATGCTGATGGTCACCATGAACGGTGTCACCGGCATGTATGCGGCGGCCACAAAAAGGTAAGATCAGTCTCAGTTGCCGGACGGGCGTGAACTGCGAACCGCTTGTCCGGCAAAGTCACTGGCTACAATGCAAAAGGCCCCCGCAATGCGGGGGCCTTTTGCTCTTTCTATGCAGGTTTGGCTTACGCTTCTCCGCCCTCTGCGGCTTCAACAGCATCGCCAAAGACCTGATCCTCTGACACATCCGCCATCTCCATCGGAGCGGCAAGACGCGCAGCCTCTTCAGCCTCTTCGCGGCGGGCCTCGATCACGACATTATCGCGATCCTGGGCCACACGGCGGACCTGCTGTGTCGCACCACCGGTCCCGGCCGGGATCAGACGTCCGACGATCACGTTCTCTTTCAAACCGATCAGCTTGTCGCGCTTGCCTTGTACCGAAGCCTCGGTCAGCACCCGCGTGGTTTCCTGGAACGATGCGGCAGAGATGAACGAACGGGTCTGCAACGAGGCTTTGGTGATGCCAAGCAGGATCGGCTCGCCTTGCGCAGGGCGGTCACCCCGTGCCAGTGCCTTTGCGTTGGCCTCATCAAATTCAGCCTTATCGACGTTCTCGCCTTTCAGCAGAACGGTGTCACCGCTGTCCTGAATCTCCCATTTCTGGAGCATCTGGCGCACGATCACTTCGATGTGCTTGTCGTTGATCTTCACACCCTGCAGGCGATACACGTCCTGCACTTCGTCGATCATATAATCCGCAAGGGCCTCGACCCCCATCACCGCCAGAATATCGTGCGGTGCCGGGTTGCCGTCCATGATGTAGTCACCCTTCTGCACAAAGTCACCTTCCGCTACCGGAATGTGCTTGCCCTTGGGCACCATGTATTCGACCTTCACCTCTGCATCATCGGCAGATTCAATCGCGATGCGGCGCTTGTTCTTGTAGTCCTTGCCAAAGCGCACATAGCCATCGATTTCGGCGATGATCGCGTGATCCTTTGGACGGCGGGCTTCAAAGAGTTCGGCCACACGGGGCAGACCACCGGTAATGTCTTTCGTCTTGGCACCCTCACGTGGGATACGCGCGACAACATCACCTGCTTTGATCTCTTCGCCATCCTCGACAGACAGAACAGCATCCACGGACATCGGATAGGCAACCGGGTTGCCATCTTCCTTGACCGCAGCTTCGCCGTCCGCACCCAGAACGATGATCTTGGGTGCAAGCTCATTGCCTTTGGGTGCAGCGCGCCAATCAGACACGATGCGCTGGGTCATACCCGTTGCATCATCAGTGTCTTCGCGCACAGCGATCCCGTTGACCAGATCAACGTATTTGGCCGTACCGGACTGTTCCGCAATGATCGGCAGCGTATAGGGGTCCCATTCAAAGAGCTTGTCGCCGCGCAGCACATCTGCGCCCTCTTTGACAAACACCTTGGAGCCATAACCAACCTTGTGGTTGGCGCGCTCTTCACCATCCTCACCGAGGATCGCCAGAACCATGTTACGGCCCATGACCACCATTTCACCGGCAGCGTTTTCCAGCAACTGCGCGTTGCGGAATTCGATCTTGCCAGGTTGTGAGGCCTCAAGGAACGACTGCTGACCACCCTGGGCCACACCACCGATGTGGAAAGTCCGCATCGTCAACTGTGTACCGGGTTCACCGATGGACTGTGCGGCGATGATGCCGACGGCCTCACCGATATTCACACGGGTACCACGGGCCAGGTCACGACCATAGCACATGGCGCAAACGCCATCCTCTGACTCGCAGGTCAGCGGGCTGCGGATCCGCATCTTGGCGATGCCGGCCACATCGACCATATCGGCCTTGCGCTCGTCGATCAGTTCACCTGCTTCGACAATCACCTCATCCGTACCCGGACGGATCACATCATCAGCAGACACACGACCCAGCACACGTTCAGCCAGCGAAGAGACAACCTCACCATCGTTCACCGCAGCTTCGGCCGTAATCGCACGCTCGGTCCCGCAATCGACCTCACGGACGATGCAATCCTGCGCGACGTCCACCAGACGACGTGTCAGGTAGCCCGAGTTCGCCGTCTTCAACGCCGTATCCGACAGACCCTTACGGGCACCGTGGGTAGAGTTGAAGTACTCAAGAACGGTCAGGCCTTCCTTGAAGTTCGAGATGATCGGCGTTTCGATGATCTCGCCGTTCGGCTTGGCCATCAGGCCGCGCATCCCGCCCAACTGCTTCATCTGCGTGACCGAACCACGCGCACCGGAGTGGGCCATCATGTAAACCGAGTTCGGCTCACCCTCTGATCCATCCTCCGACTTTGGCGTCGTCGAAATCGTGCCCATCATCGCGTCAGTGACCTTGTCGTTGGCCTTTGACCAGGCATCAACAACCTTGTTGTACTTTTCGCCCTGCGTAATCAGGCCGTCCATGTACTGCTGTTCAAAGTCCTTCACCTGATCGCGGGTTTCATCAACCAGTTCCCACTTGGTGTCAGGCACAACCATGTCGTCTTTACCGAAGGAAATACCGGCCTTAAACGCCTCGCGGAAGCCCATGGTCATGATCTGGTCACAGAAGATGACAGATTCCTTCTGGCCGCAGTAGCGGTAGACGGTATCGATGACCTGCTGCACTTCTTTCTTGCGCAACAGGCGGTTGACCAGGGCAAATGGCGCCTTTGCATTCAGCGGCAGCAAAGCCCCCAGGCGCAAACGGCCTGGCGTGGTCTCAAAGCGCATCTGCACTTCGTTGCCTTCGTCATCGATCTGCGTCATGCGCGCGTTGATCTTGGCGTGCAGGTGAACTTCACCAGCGGTCAGCGCGTGCTCGACTTCTTCGATATCCGAGAACGACATGCCCTCACCCTTCATGCCGTCGCGCATGATCGTGGTATAGTAGAGACCCAGGATCATATCCTGCGAAGGCACGATGATCGGTGCGCCGTTGGCAGGCGACAGCACGTTGTTTGTCGACATCATCAGAACACGGGCTTCCAACTGGGCCTCAAGGCTCAGCGGGACGTGTACAGCCATCTGGTCACCGTCAAAGTCCGCGTTGAACGCAGAACAGACAAGCGGGTGCAACTGGATGGCCTTGCCTTCGATCAGGACAGGTTCAAACGCCTGAATGCCCAAACGGTGCAAGGTCGGCGCACGGTTCAGCATGACAGGGTGTTCGCGGATGACCTCATCAAGGATATCCCAGACCTCTGGACGCTCTTTCTCGACCAGTTTCTTGGCTTGTTTGACGGTGGAGGACAGACCCTTCGCTTCAAGACGCGAATAGATGAACGGTTTGAACAGCTCCAGCGCCATCTTTTTCGGCAGACCGCATTGGTGCAACTTTAACTCCGGGCCAGTCACAATGACCGAACGACCCGAAAAGTCGACGCGCTTACCCAAAAGGTTCTGGCGGAAACGACCCTGCTTACCCTTCAGCATGTCAGACAGCGATTTCAGCGGACGCTTGTTGGCACCCGTGATGACGCGGCCACGACGGCCGTTGTCGAACAACGCATCAACAGATTCCTGCAACATCCGCTTTTCATTGCGGACGATGATATCCGGCGCGCGCAATTCGATTAGGCGCTTCAGACGGTTGTTCCGGTTAATGACACGACGATACAGATCGTTCAAGTCAGACGTCGCGAAACGGCCGCCATCCAGTGGGACCAGCGGGCGCAGTTCCGGCGGGATCACAGGGATCACGGTCAGGACCATCCATTCAGGGCGGTTGCCGCTTTCAAGGAAGCTTTCGACGATCTTCAGACGCTTGATGATCTTCTTTGGCTTCAGCTCGCCTGTGGCCTCTTTGAGGTCAGCGCGCAGTTGCTCTGCCTCGGACTCAAGATCAATCTGAGACAGCATCTCGCGGATCGCTTCGGCGCCGATGTTGGCCTGGAACGCATCCATGCCGTACAGGTCCTGCGCGTCGTTGAACTCTTCCTCGGTCATCAACTGTCCGTAGGTCAGGTCCGTCAGGCCGGGTTCGATCACCACGTAGTTTTCGAAATACAAAATCCGCTCAAGATCGCGCAATGTCATGTCCAGCATCAGGCCGATGCGGGATGGCAGCGACTTGAGGAACCAGATGTGCGCCACTGGGGCGGCCAGCTCAATATGGCCCATCCGTTCGCGGCGGACCTTTTGCAGGGTGACTTCCACACCGCATTTTTCGCAGACAACGCCGCGGTACTTCATGCGCTTGTATTTACCACACAGGCATTCGTAATCCTTGATCGGGCCAAAGATACGCGCGCAGAACAGACCGTCACGCTCTGGCTTGAACGTGCGGTAGTTGATGGTCTCGGGCTTTTTGATCTCACCGAAGGACCACGAGAGGATCCGCTCGGGCGATGCCAGCGACACTTTGATTTCGTCAAACGTTTTCGCCGGTGTGAGCGGGTTAAACGGGTTGTTTGTCAGTTCCTGGTTCATTTTGATACCTCGAATATCGGGTGGAGAGGGAAGTGACCAAAATTCTTCGTCCGAAGAATTTTGGGTCCGCGCGAGAATTTTCGTACGAAAATTCTCGCTTACTCTTCATCCTCCGCATCCAGGAGTTCCATGTTGAGGCCAAGGCCCCGGACTTCTTTCACAAGCACGTTGAACGACTCTGGCACGCCGGCCTCAAAGTTGTCCTCGCCCTTGACGATGCTTTCATAGACTTTCGTCCGCCCAGCCACGTCATCCGACTTCACAGTCAGCATTTCCTGCAAGGTGTAAGCCGCGCCATATGCTTCCAGGGCCCAGACTTCCATTTCCCCGAAACGCTGGCCACCGAACTGGGCTTTACCACCCAGAGGTTGCTGCGTGACAAGGCTGTAAGGCCCGGTGGAACGTGCGTGGATTTTGTCGTCAACGAGGTGGTGCAGTTTCAGCAGGTATTTCACGCCCACTGTCACCTTGCGGCTGAACTGCTCACCGGTGCGGCCATCGTAAAGAACCGATTGGCCAGAGGTGTCGAAACCGGCACGCATCAGCGCGTCGTTCACGTCTGCCTCTTTCGCACCGTCAAAGACAGGCGTCGCGATCGGCACACCGCCAGTGACGTTGCCTGCCGCTTCGATCAGCTCGTCCTCGCCCATGCCGGCAATGCCTTCGTCATAGACATTGTCACCATAAACGATCTTCATCGCATCACGCACAGGTGTCAGATCGCCGGAACGACGGTATTCGTCCAGCGCATCGTCGATCTGCAAGCCAAGTCCGCGTGCGGCCCAGCCCATGTGAGTCTCAAGGATTTGCCCCACGTTCATACGCGACGGCACGCCCAGCGGGTTCAGGCAGAAATCAACAGGCGTCCCATCCGCAAGGAATGGCATGTCTTCCATTGGCACAACCTTGGAAATGACACCCTTGTTGCCGTGACGACCGGCCATCTTGTCGCCAGGCTGCAGCTTGCGCTTCACAGCGACAAAGACCTTGACCATCTTCATCACACCCGGAGGCAGATCATCGCCGCGGCGCACTTTCTCGACCTTATCCTCAAAGCGGGCATCCATGGCACGCTTCTGGATTTCGTACTGTTCGTTCAGTGCTTCCACGATCTTGGCGTCATCTTCGTCGGCCATGGCAAGCTGCCACCACTGACCGCGGGTCAGATCGGCAACGCTTTCCTCTGAAACGACAGACCCGGCCTTAAAGCCCTTCGGACCCTTGGCAGCCTTCTTGCCACCGATGATGTCCCACAGGCGCGCATAGATATTGCGATCCAGGATGACCAATTCATCGTCGCGGTCACGGGCAAGGCGTTCAACTTCCTCCCGCTCGATCTGCAAGGCACGTTCGTCTTTTTCCACGCCGTGGCGGTTAAAGACGCGGACCTCGACGACCGTCCCAAAGTCACCGGGCGGCAAACGCAGGGATGTGTCACGCACGTCGGATGCTTTTTCGCCAAAGATGGCGCGCAAGAGCTTTTCTTCCGGCGTCATCGGGCTTTCACCCTTCGGAGTGATCTTGCCCACAAGGATATCGGCAGGGCCAACTTCGGCCCCGATGTACACGATCCCTGCTTCGTCGAGGTTGCGCAGCGCTTCCTCACCGACGTTTGGAATATCGCGTGTGATTTCCTCTGGCCCAAGCTTTGTATCACGGGCGGCGACTTCGAACTCCTCGATATGGATCGAGGTAAAGACGTCATCCCGCACGATACGCTCAGAGATCAGGATCGAGTCTTCATAGTTATAGCCATTCCACGGCATGAACGCGACGACCACGTTCTTACCAAGGGCCAGTTCACCGATATCGGTGGATGGACCGTCAGCAATCACCTGACCCTTCTGGATCTTGTCACCTACCTTCACCAGCGGGCGCTGGTTGATGCAGGTGTTCTGGTTGGACCGCTGGAACTTGCGCATCCGATAGATGTCAACGCCAGCGTCGCCCAACTCAAGGTCGGATGTCGCACGGATCACGATACGCTGCGCATCCACCTGGTCGATGATCCCGGCGCGCTTCGCCATGATCGCCGCACCACTGTCGCGGGCCACCACTTCTTCAATGCCGGTCCCCACCAAGGGGGCCTCGGCCTGCAACAGCGGAACCGCCTGACGTTGCATGTTCGACCCCATCAGGGCGCGGTTTGCGTCGTCATTTTCAAGAAACGGGATCAACGATGCCGCAACAGACACCAGCTGCTTTGGCGATACATCGATCAGATCAACGCTTTCACGAGGCGAAAGCGTGTAGTCGCCGTTCTTCCGGGTCGATACCAGCTCGTTGTTGAACGATCCGTCGGCGGACATATTCGCATTGGCCTGCGCCACGGTGTGACGCATTTCCTCGGTCGCGGACATATAGGACACTTCGTCCGTTACCTTGCCATCCGTCACCTTGCGATATGGTGTTTCGATGAAACCGTATTTGTTTACGCGGGCGAATGTGGCCAGCGAGTTGATCAGACCAATGTTGGGCCCTTCCGGTGTCTCAATCGGGCACATGCGACCATAGTGGGTCGGGTGAACGTCGCGCACCTCAAAGCCTGCACGCTCGCGGGTCAGACCGCCGGGTCCAAGCGCAGACAGGCGGCGCTTGTGCGTGACCTCGGACAGCGGGTTGGTCTGGTCCATGAATTGCGACAGCTGCGAGGAACCAAAGAATTCACGCACCGCAGCCGCGGCTGGCTTGGCGTTGATCAGGTCCTGCGGCATCACCGTGTCGATCTCAACCGATGACATCCGCTCTTTGATCGCGCGCTCCATGCGCAGCAGACCAACGCGGTACTGATTTTCCATCAATTCGCCCACGGAACGGACACGACGGTTGCCAAGGTGGTCGATGTCATCGACATCGCCTTTGCCATCACGCAGTTCAACCAGAGCCTTGATGCAGGCGACAATGTCTTCCTTGCGCAGGGTGCGCATGGTGTCTTCGGCGTCCAGATCAAGACGCATGTTCATCTTCACGCGGCCCACTGCGGACAGGTCATACCGCTCGCTGTCAAAGAACAACGTGTCGAACAGCGCGCTTGCGCTATCAACGGTCGGCGGTTCACCCGGACGCATGACACGGTAGATATCCATGAGCGCGGTTTCGCGGTTCATGTTCTTGTCCGCAGCCATTGTGTTGCGCATGTAGGCGCCGACCGTGACGTTATCGATGTCCAGCACGGGGATCGTCTTGATGCCCGCATCAACCAGATCCTTGAGCGTGCCGCCGATGACTTCGCCATCTTTGTCCATCTCAAGTGTCAGCTCATCACCGGCTTCGACGTAGATCGCGCCGTTTTCTTCGTTGATGATGTCTTGTGCGACAAACTTGCCCACGATGTTCTCGTAAGGAACCAGAAGGTCCGTCACGTCGCCCGCGTCGATCAGTTTCTTGACCGAACGTGGGGTGACTTTCTCACCGGCCTTGGCAATCACTTCGCCGGTTTTCGCGTCCACCAGATCAAAGGCAGGGCGTGTGCCACGAACACGCTCCGGGAAGAACTTGGTGGTCCAGCCCGCACCTTTTTTGGCCAGCTTGTATTCAACCGTGTCATAATAGGCATTCATGATGCCTTCCTGGTCAAAGCCCAGCGCATAAAGCAGGGTTGTCACAGGCAGTTTGCGCCGGCGGTCGATACGGCAGAACACAAGGTCCTTGGCGTCGAATTCAAAGTCGAGCCAGCTGCCGCGGTATGGGATGATGCGGCAGGCAAACAGAAGCTTGCCGGAGGAATGGGTTTTGCCCTTGTCATGGTCAAAGAACACGCCGGGGGAACGGTGCATCTGGGATACGATCACACGCTCGGTGCCGTTGACGACAAATGTGCCGTTGGGTGTCATCAAAGGCATGTCGCCCATGAACACGTCTTGTTCCTTGATGTCCTTGACGGACTTGGCACCGGTGTCCTCATCAACTTCAAAAACGATCAGACGGAGGGTGACCTTCAGCGGGGCGCTGTAGGTCATATCGCGCTGCTGGCATTCCTCAACGTCGTACTTCGGCTTTTCCAGCTCGTACTTGACGAATTCAAGCACAGCGGTCTCGTTGAAATCCTTGATCGGGAAGACCGACTGAAAGACACCTTTGATGCCTTCACCGTCAAGCGGTACGTCACTGTCGCCAGAGCGCAGGAACAGATCGTAAGAGGATTTCTGAACCTCGATAAGGTTCGGCATTTCAAGTACTTCGCGGATTTTGCCGTAGTACTTACGCAGGCGTTTCTGACCAAGGAAAGTAGAAGCCATGTGCGGTGTCACCTTTTGTTTGTCTCTCGAACGATGCATCACCCGGGCCGCGGTGCATCACCCATTTGACAGGGGGTTCCAAGTCAATTCGTGGCTGCCGTCCCACCGGCACCCTCCCGACTGCAAGAACCTACCCAAGAGGTCGGTCAGCAAATTGGCCGACCTCTAAGACAGGTTTGGCTGGACCCACGAATCGCGGATCCAGCCTGTTAATTTGGGCGAATTGTGCTTCGCCAAAAGCGGGCTTAGGCCAGCTCGACCTCTGCGCCAGCTGCTTCCAGCTTGCCTTTGATCTCTTCGGCTTCGTCCTTGGACGCGCCTTCTTTGATCTTGCCGCCAGCTTCAACAAGGTCTTTTGCTTCTTTCAGGCCAAGACCTGTGATCGCGCGGACTTCTTTGATGACGTTGATTTTGGATGCGCCGGCATTCTTGAGAACGACGTCGAATTCAGTCTGCTCGGCAGCAGCTTCGCCACCGCCATCAGCAGGGCCAGCCATCATGACAGCGCCGCCAGCAGCAGGTTCAATGCCATACTCGTCCTTGAGGATGGTTTTCAGTTCTTGTGCTTCGAGAAGGGTCAGACCTACGATCTCTTCAGCAAGTTTTTTCAGATCAGCCATTTTATGCTTTCCGTTCGTTTTAAGTGTGTTCCAACGTGAGGGGCGACCCCCAAGTCAATTCAGATGCTTTATGCAGCTTTCTCTTCAATGGTTGAGAGAATGCCAGCGATGTTCGAAGCAGGCGCGCCAATGGCCCCGGCGATGTTAGAGGCAGGTGCACCGATGCAACCCACGATGGAGGCAATAAGCTCCTCACGGGATGGCATACCGGCAACAGCTTTCACACCAGCTGGATCCAGCGCTGTCTCGCCCATAGCACCGCCAAGAACGACAAGCTTGTCATTCTCTTTGGCGTAAGTGTCGATCACCTTCGCCGCAGCGACAGGATCTTCCGAGTAAGCGAGTACAGTCATGCCCTCGAGGTATTCGGCGATGCTTGCGCATGGCTTCCCCTCAAGAGCGATCTTGGCGAGCTTGTTCTTGGCAACACGTACGGAACCGCCCGCTTCACGCATGTTGGCGCGCAGGTCCTGCATTTCAGCAACTGTCATGCCTTCGTAGTGGGCAACCACAACGACGCCAGAGCTTTCAAAGATCTGGCCGAGATCTTCGACCAGCTGTTCTTTTTGTGCTCTATCCACAGTTTTACTCCAAGTTTGGTGCCAGATCAGGCCCGGCACCGGCTCTCAATTTTGTCAAACGACTTAGGCCGCCCAACAGTCTACAGTCCATGCAAACGGGGGCGGACCAAAGGTGACAGAGGAAACCTCTAGAAATCTGGTCTTCCCGTCTCAGGCAGGAATTAATGGCATGAGGCCAACCCACCGTCTCGGACGAAGCAAAAAAGCGCGCGAGGAATCGCACGCTGTTCTGCGACGGCTGATATAGGTTGCATTGGCATCAAAGGAAAGGGGTAAAATGATTTATTGGCGGCATGCTGGTGTTGCGCGCGACCGCCCGTGAACCAACCCGGCCATACACAGCTCAGACCGGCGCTCGGCCAGGTGAAAACACGATGCAAAGGCGAAGCCGTGATTCGCGGTGGAGGACCCGAGCCTGACCGTGCCATTGAGCCAGCGGCCACCTCCCTAAACTCTATGCCGCCACTTGCGCCTTGCTAGCCACGGGATCTGCGTCGCTCCATCGCGGGTCTCCTGTATATCGCCGGGCCATCGCACCAGGGGCGTCAAAGGTGAACAGGCGCTGCCACCCATTGCGGTGCAAAATGAATTGCGGTCCGGGATGCTGGTGGAATCGCAACATCAGATGGGGCTGACCGAAAGCTTCCACGCCGTGACCGTTGCGCGGAAGTTCCCCAATCCGTTGCTGGGACCATTGTTGGAAAGCGAACCCTAGGCCGCCTTGGACAGGTCCATCCCCACCTGCTGCACCAGATCAGCAACCGCGCGCAACTGCCCGGCCAGCGGATTGGTCTTGCGCCAGATCATTCCAACGGTCCGCTTCGGTTGTGGTTCGGCAAAGCGCCCAACCGAAACAGGCGCAGAGCGGGTTTCGACATGCACCGCCATCTCCGGGATCAGGGTGACACCGATCCCCGCCCCAACCATCTGCACCAGTGTTGCAAGCGAACTGCCATCCAGCCCTTCCCGCGGGAGCGTCGTTTGCAGATTGCAGAACGACAGCGCCTGATCGCGAAAACAATGGCCTTCCTCCAACATCAAAAGCCGCATGTCGCGCAACTCTTCCGGGCTGGGGACGGGGCGATCTGCATCACTGGCGGGCCGCACCAACATCAGGCTTTCGTCAAAAAGCGGCACTTCTTCCAACCCCGGTTCGGACAGGGGAAGAGCGACGATCGCAGTGTCGATCCGACCGTCTCTCAATTCCTCGATCAGCCGCGGCGTCACAGTCTCGCGAATATGAACGTCCAACGCTTCATGGGCCTGTGCCAATCGGCCAATCAACCCCGGTAAAAGATAGGGCGCAATCGTCGGAATCACTCCGATCCGCAACCGCCCCACAAGGCCGCTTTGCGCCGCCCGCGCCATTTCGCCCAGCTCATCCACGGCGCGCAGAATATCCCGGACGCGCACCGCCCATTCTTCACCAAAGGCGGTCAGGCGCACCTGCCGCGGTCCGCGTTCAAACAAAGATGTGCCAAGGGTCAGTTCCAGCTCCTTGATTTGCACTGACAACGCGGGCTGGGAAATCGCGCAGGCATCGGCAGCCCGGCCAAAATGGCCATGCCGGGACAGGGCCTCGAAATAGCGCAACTGTTTGAAGGTCAGATTGTTCATAATCTGAAATTATGAATGTAATCAAAAAATGCAACTTAAAATAATGAATTCCGAGTGATATCCATCAATTGATCGCGGCGGCTTTTCTGCTAGCTGTCAGCGCAACCCTGCAACCAACATTGGAGATCAAAAAATGGACGGTAACGACGCCGGAAAATGCCCCGTAATGCACGGCGGCTCAATCCACACCACGCACAGCGTCCGCGGGAACAAGGACTGGTGGCCAAACCAGCTGAACCTGAAAATCCTGCACCAGAACGCGCCCGCCTCCGATCCGATGGGCACGGATTTCAACTATGCAGAGGAATTCAAAAAACTGGACCTCAAGGCGCTCAAGGCCGATCTGCACGCGCTGATGACCGACAGTCAGGACTGGTGGCCTGCCGATTACGGCCATTATGGCGGACTGTTCATTCGCCTGGCCTGGCATTCGGCCGGGACTTACCGCACAGCAGACGGTCGCGGTGGTGCTGGCGGTGGTCAGCAACGCTTTGCGCCGCTCAACAGCTGGCCGGACAATGGCAACCTTGACAAGGGCCGCCGCCTGTTGTGGCCGATCAAGCAGAAATACGGCAATCGGATTTCCTGGGCCGATCTGTTTGTGCTTTGCGGTAACGTCGCGATGGAATCGATGGGCCTGAAAATGTACGGCTTTGCCGGTGGGCGCGCTGATACCTGGGAACCCGAAGAGGACATCTATTGGGGCCGCGAGGACGAATGGCTGGCAAGCTCTGACAAGGCAAACAGCCGTTATTCCGGCGACCGCGCATTGGAAAACCCGCTGGCCGCCGTGCAAATGGGCCTGATCTACGTCAATCCAGAGGGGCCGGACGGTAATCCTGATCCGCTCGCTTCTGCCCGCGACATCCGCGAGACCTTTGCACGAATGGCGATGAACGACTACGAAACCGTCGCGCTGACCGCCGGGGGCCACACCTTTGGCAAGACCCACGGTGCCGGACCGGCCGATCATGTCGGTCCAGAACCCGAGGCAGCACCGCTTGAAGCGATGGGCTTTGGCTGGCTGTCCAGTTACAAATCCGGCAAAGGCCGCGACACGATCACATCCGGTCTTGAAGGCGCATGGACCGCCAACCCGACCAAATGGGACATGGGCTATTTCGACGTGCTGTTCAAATACGACTGGGAACTGACCAAAAGCCCTGCGGGCGCAAACCAGTGGACACCCAAAGACCTGCAAGAAGAGGATATGGCACCAGACCCGCAGGATTCTTCCAAAAAAGTGCCGATCATCATGTCCACAGCCGATATGGCCATGAAAATGGACCCGGCCTACGAAAAAATCTCGCGCCACTTCCACGAAAACCCGGCGGAATTTGCAGACGCCTATGCCCGCGCATGGTTCAAGCTGACCCACCGGGACATGGGGCCAAAGGTTCGGTATCTGGGTGACGACGTACCGGCGGAAGACCTGATCTGGCAAGATCCGATCCCCGCCGTTGATCACGACCTGATTGACGACGCTGATATCGCCGATCTCAAGGCCAGGATCCTCGCATCGGACCTGTCGATCTCTGACATGGTTTCGACCGCCTGGGCCTCTGCCTCTACTTTCCGCGGCTCCGACAAGCGCGGCGGCGCGAACGGTGCGCGTATCCGTCTGGCCCCGCAAATGGACTGGGCCGCCAATCAGCCTGCGCAATTGGCATCGGCGCTGAAAACCCTGACGGGTATTCAGTCTGCATTCAACGATGCGCAATCGGGCGGCAAGAAAATCTCGCTTGCGGATATCATCGTTCTTGCTGGCTGTGCCGGGGTCGAACAAGCCGCCAGGAATGGCGGGCACGACATCACCGTGCCATTCACACCCGGTCGGATGGATGCGTCGCAAGAGCAGACCGACGCTGAAAGCTTTGCTCCACTTGAACCCGAAGCAGATGGCTTCCGGAACTTCCTCAAGGAAGCCTACACGGTTCCCGCCGAAGAGATGCTGGTCGATCGCGCGCAGCTTCTCACACTGTCCGCGCCGGAAATGACGGTGCTGGTTGGTGGGCTGCGTGTACTTGGTGCAAATACCGGCGGATCCAGCCATGGGGTCTTTACCGACAAAACCGATGCCCTGACCAACGACTTCTTCACCACCCTCGTCGATATGGGGCTGGAGTGGGCACCTTCAGACGAGGACGGTGTCTATGAAGCCCGCGACCGGACCACGGGTGAGGTCAAGTGGACAGGCACACGGGTCGATCTGGTCTTTGGCTCCAACTCGCAATTGCGGGCGCTGTCAGAGGCCTATGCGCAAGATGATGCGCAAGCGAAGTTTGCGAATGATTTTGTCGCGGCATGGACCAAGGTGATGAACCTCGACCGGTTTGACCTGACCTGAGATGACTGGGGGCGCGGTTGGCTTCAATCGCGCCCCCTCTTGCCGGTTTGACGGCTCGCGCACTTTCAACAGGATTTGCTGGCAACCCCGCAATGGATGATGCGCCCCACCTGCACCCGATCAGAGCCGTGTCATCGAGTGTTGCAGCCCGGTGGCGGGCGTTGCCGCCCATCGACAGCTTGGTCGAGACCTCTTAAACCCTCCACATGACTGCGCAAGAAACTGCCCCTGATCTGTTGCCGCTTGGTGTTGACGGCATCCTGGTGCGATTTGCACGCGCCCTGTCTGACCGGGCAAACGCACGCGCGCTCAGCTTTCGCGATCAGGTCGAAAACGCCACCATTGACGGCGTGACCGAGGCAGCATCTTCACTGGTCTCGGTGCGGGTTGGTTTTGATCCCGCACTGACAAACCGGGAAACTGTGACGACGGCCCTGGAAGCGCTGATCGCGCAGCATCAATCTGTCGATCCCGGGCCACGGCGTCTGTGGCGCATCCCCGCCGCCTTCGGCCCTGACTTCGCGCCGCAACTGAGAGAGGTCGCGGATCTGGCAGGCCTGACACCGCAGCAAGCAGTCCATGAGATTGAAAACACGCAGGTGCGGGTGCTGGCCATCGGCTTCGCGCCGGGGCAGCCCTATCTGGGCATGTTGCCTGCGCACTGGAACGTTCCGCGGCAATCTGAGCTTACGCAAAGCCTGCCCCGCGGCGCCCTGATCACGGCAGTGCGTCAGCTGATCATCTGGGCGGCAGAGGCTCCGACCGGCTGGCGACATATCGGGCAGACCGCGTTCCGCGTCTACCTGCCGGAAACATCCACACCTTTTGCCTTTGAACCCGGCGATGCGGTGCAGTTTCACGCTGCCTCTGACACGGACTTTCGCGCGATCCAGAGCAATGCAGACACCAACGGCGGTGCGATCTGCAAGGTCCTGCGCTGATGCCGGCCCTGACCGTCCAAACCGCCGGTCCCGGCCTGACCATCCAGGACCTCGGGCGACCGGGGTGGAAGGCGCAGGGGCTCTCCACCGGCGGGGCCGCGGACCCGCTGGCGCTGCTGGAGGGGGCAGCCTTGCTTGGGGTCAGCCCGTCCCAGGCCGTGATTGAAATGATGGGCCTTGGTGGCACATTCAGCGTCAGCGAAGGCATGCGGATCGCCCTGACCGGTGCGGTGATGCAGGCCGACATCGAAGGCGAACCCCTGACACATAACGCGACCCATTTCCTGCCAGCGGACGCAAAACTGACCGTACGGGGCGCACAAGAAGGGGTGTACGGCTACCTGCGCCTTGCGGGCGGGATCGCGACCGACCCGATCATGGGCAGCCGGGCTGCTCATCTGACGGCGGGTATCGGCGGACGGCTTCAGTCCGGTGACACATTGCCCATCGGCAAGGACCCCGACCGGATGCGCGCGGCGCAAAAGCTGCCGCCATCCGGCCGTTTCGCAGGCGGCACCCTCAGGATCATGCCCGGCCCGCAGACCGATTTCTTTTCCCCCGAAACCAGAGCCGCTTTCTGCGCCACCACATTCCACCGCAGCCCGCGCGGCAACCGCCAAGGGATCAGGCTGGAACATGAGGGAGGCAATTTCGGCACGAGCGGCGGGTTGACCCATGTCTCAGATCTTATCGTTCCCGGCGATATCCAGATCACCGGCGAAGGCGTGCCCTATGTCCTGTTGGCCGAATGCCAGACCATCGGCGGCTATCCCCGGATCGGCAGCGTCATCCCTGCCGACCTGCCCAGGATCGCACAAGCGGCCCCCGGCACACCCCTGCAATTTCAGTTCCTGACGATCGAAGAGGCAGATGCCACAGCCACCTCTCAGGCCGCCACCCTGCGAGCCCTCACCAGGCTGTGCCAGCCGATGATCCGCGATCCCCATGACATTGCTGATCTGCTCGGCTACCAATTGATAAGCGGGGCGACCCCCGGCGATGATCTTGAAAGGCCCTGATATGACACGCACCGTCGATCTGAATTCCGATATGGGCGAAGGCTTTGGGCCGTGGCGCATGGGTGATGATGCGGCGTTGCTGGATATCGTATCATCGGCCAACATCGCCTGCGGATTTCACGCGGGCGACCCTGATGTGATGGACCAAACGATGCGGCTGGCTGTTGCGAACGGGGTCGGCATCGGCGCACATCCGGGGTTTGCAGATCTCAAAGGGTTCGGGCGCAGGCAGTTGCCGCTGCCACATGATGAGATCGCAAACGCAGTTGCCTATCAACTGGGGGCCGCACAGGCGATGGCCAAACGCGCGGGCGGTATGGTGCGGCACCTCAAGCTGCATGGCGCACTCTCCAACATGGCTTCGGTTGATCACGCGCTGGCAAAGGCCTGCTATCAGGCCGCCCTCGACGTCGATCCGGACATCGTGATCATGGTGCTGGCGGCCACCGCGATGGAGGAGGTTGTGCGCGAGCTTGGCTGCAACTGGGCAGGCGAAATATTCGCCGACCGGGCATATAACGACGACGCCACGCTTGTGGACCGCAGCAAACCCGGCGCTGTCCTGCACGACGCTGAAACCGCCGCCCCGCGCATCCTGAACATGCTGGACGCAGGGGCGATCATTTCGGACTCCGGCAAGCACATCCCCTGCCAGATCGACACCATCTGCCTGCACGGCGACACGCCGGGTGCCATCGCAATGGCCAAAGGCATCCGGCAACATCTCACCGACGCCGGCATCACGATCACCCCACTCTAAGGAGCCGCCATGGAACTGAATGCTGATTTCTCGCGACGGGTCCTGATCCATTCGGAGGACATTCCCTGGAGGGCGTCGCCCATGCCCGGCGTGGATCGCCGCATGCTGGACCGGATCGGCAACGAAGTGGCCCGCGCCACATCCATCGTCCGCTACGCGCCAGGCAGCAGGTTCTCAGCGCATACGCACACAGGAGGCGAGGAATTCATCGTGCTGGATGGTGTGTTTCAGGATGAGCATGGGGACTATCCGGCCGGGACATACGTGCGCAATCCGCCAACGACATCGCATACGCCGGGGGCAGCGCAAGGCTGCACGATCTTCGTGAAGCTCTGGCAGTTTGATCCTGAGGATCGGACGCAGTTTCGCAAGGAAATGAACGCCGACCTTGTCGAGCTGGGTGAAGGCGTGCGCGGCAAGTCCTTGCATCAGGACGACAGGGAAACAGTGCGCTTCATCACGCTCGCACCCGGGGCGACATTCGCCGAAACACCCCAAGGCGGCGCCGAGCTGCTGATGATCTCTGGTACCGCATCAGAGGGAAAGGACAGGCTTGGCGCAGGCGCCTGGCTGCGTCTGCCGGAGGGTCCGCCCCTGCGCATTCTCGCTGGCGATCAAGGTGCCACCTTCTGGATCAAGACAGGTCATTTGCCTTTTGCGAAGGCTCCGACGGTCTAGGATGTTGGGCTAAATACCCGCCCCGGGCTTGACCCGGGGCCTCATTGTTGGGCGGTAGGTCCCGGATCAAGTCCGGGACGCGACAGGGCTGCGCACTGAACGCGGATTCTCAGGCACGGAACCCTTCGGGAATCTGGTCATCACCGTCCAACACGAAGGCCGCCATCACCGCGCCTACCTTGGGTGCCATCCCAAAGCCAATCTTGAACCCGCCATTCGCGATATAATCGCCATCACGGGTCGGATGCGTGCCCAGGACCGGCGCACGGCTCCTGCTGCGCGGGCGCACCCCCGCCCAGCGTTCCAAAACCTCTGCCCCATGCAGGATCGGCAGGGCAACCGTGGCACGTTCCAGAATGTCATCAAGCGCCGCATCGGTGCTGGAGGGATCATCAAATTCACGCTCCGATGTGGACCCGATGGCAACCGTGCCGTCCCCATGCGGGATGATATGCAACGCATCTGCAAAAAGCTGCGGCTGCCCCACCGCATCAAACCGCAACAGAGCCGCCTGCCCCTTCACGCCATTGCCGCCGATCTCCTGCATACCGGGCCAGCCGGTAGCCCAGACGACCTTGCCCTGAGGATCGCCGTCGGCCAAGATCTCGCCGCCCAGCGCAATCACAGCGTCGGCCAAAGCGCGGGTCGCCCGGCGAGGATGGATCAAAGCGGACAGTGTATCATGGACAACCAATCCCGTCGGAGAAGGCGGCATCCAGTTGCTTTCAGCCGAAGAAACCACTTCCCACTCCGCCTTGCCCTGCCAAAGCCCCACTGCCGTTTCCGCCCGCGCCCGCGCGAGTTCCACCGCACGCGCGTCCGCCAATGGCTGCAAACGGCCCGACCGGGCATAGCCCACATCAACGCCGGACAACTCCGAGACATCCCGCCAGAATGCCTCTGCCATGATCAGGCTCTGAAATTGAAATGCCTTCTTTGCGTTCCAGTTTTCAGGCACATGTGGTGCCAACGCACCAACGAGGCCGCCGCTTGAACCGGACGCCACGCCATGCGGATCAATGACGCGAACTGCCGCGCCGCACCGCGCGCAGGCATAAGCCACCGACAGGCCAAAAACCCCAGCCCCCATCACGGTCACATCAGCCGTTGCCATTCGCCATCCTTCCGCTCAAAGATGGCCCAGTGGTAAGGCATGGACGGATGACAGACCAGACAGCAAAACTTGACTGGCGGGATGGTGTGCCGATCGCTGTGGCCTTCGATGATCCCTATTACTCGCTGGAAGATGGGCTGGCAGAGACCGCGCATGTGTTTCTGGCAGGCAATGATTTGCCAGCGCGGTTCGAAGGTGATTTCCAGATTGCAGAGCTGGGTTTCGGTACCGGGCTGAACCTGCTGGTGACATGGGCAGCATGGGCCGGGGCCGGACGCCCCGGACAGCTGCATTTCACATCATTCGAGGCCTTTCCGATGCATCCGGACGACATGAGAGAGGCGCTGAAGCATTTCCCCCCCCTCAGGCCCTTTGCCGATACGCTTCTGTCTGAATGGACCCCGGACAAAGGACAGATCACCCTCAGCAAGGGCCCGACGCTGCATGTCATCACGGGCGATGCGCGGCAGACCGTTCCAGCATGGTCGGGCAAGGCAGACGCCTGGTTTCTCGATGGTTTCTCGCCCGCAAAGAACCCCGAACTCTGGCAGGCCGACCTGCTGCAAGCCGTCGCCACACATACCAAACCGGGCGGCAGCGCGGCCACCTATTCTGCCGCGGGTCATGTCCGCCAGGCGCTTGCCGACGCCGGGTTCAGCGTCACCCGCACCGCCGGCTTTGGCCGCAAACGCCATATGACCTGCGCCAGGATGGCTGATGCAGAATAACCCCCGCCTTGGCATCCTCTTGATGATCGCGACAACCTTTGTCTTTGCTGTCCAGGACGGCATCTCGCGGTATTTGGCGGGAAATTACAACGTCGTCATGATCGTGATGATCCGCTACTGGTTCTTTGCCGCCTTCGTCATCACCATCGCCATCCGAAAATCAGGGTCGATCCGCGCCGCAGCAGCAACCAGGCAGCCCATCCTGCAAATCACGCGCGGCACGCTGCTGGCGCTGGAAATCTGCGTCATGGTCAGTGCCTTCGTGCTGCTGGGTCTGGTGGAAAGCCACGCGATATTCGCAAGTTACCCGCTGCTTATCGCAGCGCTCTCGGGGCCTGTCCTGGGCGAAAAGGTCGGCTGGCGGCGCTGGGTCGCCATCGGGATCGGCTTTGTCGGCGTTCTGGTGATCCTGCAACCGGGCTACACGGTCTTTGCCCCCGCCGCGGTCATCCCGCTGGCCGCGGCATTGATGTTCGCACTTTACGGTCTGCTGACCCGTTACGCCGCCCGCAAAGACACCACCGCCACATCGTTTTTCTGGACCGGGACATCCGGCGCGGTGGTCATGACCCTCGCCGGCGTCTGGTTCTGGGAGCCGATGACAGCAACGGACTGGCTGTGGATGGGCGCGCTTTGCGTCACCGGAGCGAGCGGTCACTGGTTGCTGATCCGGACTTACGAAGTTGCAGAGGCCAGCGAAGTGCAACCCTTTGCCTATCTCCAACTGGTGTTTGCAAGCGCCATCGGGCTTTTGCTGCTGGGCGAAACACTGCGCCCGAATGTGGCCATGGGTGCGGCCATCGTGGTCAGCGCGGGCTTGTTCACACTTTGGCGGTCCAAGCAGACAACCTGATGCTCAGGGCCGGGTGGCTGGCCTGACATCCGGAGCCACGAGCCCGAAACCGGTGGTCGGACGCGCACGGGGCCTGAGTACAGGTTTCTTGCCGATCAACAAATCGGTGAACCGCACTGCACCGGCACGACCCGCCAAACGAGCCTCGTATATGGGTATGCTCTCGGTCACGCGCATCACGTAGTTCCGGGTCTCGCGAAACGGGATATGTTCGATCCAATCGACTATATCCATCTCGAGCAAACGCGGATCACCACGCTCCTCGATCCAGCGCCGGGGCCTGCCGGGTCCGGCGTTGTATCCTGCGGCAACCATCACCGGACTGCGACCAAACTCTTCCTGCAAGGATGCAAGATAGGCGGTGCCGAGGGTCGCATTATACCGCCAGTCATTCGTCAGGCGCCCGCGCGCGTAGGGCAAACCCAGCTCGCCTGCCACCTGTTCGGCGGTCGCCGGCATCAACTGCATCAGCCCGAGCGCGCCCACGGCGCTGCCAATCGCTGTGTTAAACTCGCTTTCTCTTCGGGCGATCGACAGCGAAAGCGACGGCTCCGCAGCAAGATCAATCTGGGCCATATCGTGAAGCGGATAGTAGATCGCAGGAATGAGAATCCCGCGTGCCGCAGCCGTCTTGCCCAGCAGCAAAGTGTAATATGGCTCATCAATCTCGCTAAGGTAAGCGCCAAGATGCGCGAGGTCCTCTGCATCCAGGGTCCGTCCCAACTGCGCAAAGAACGTCGTGGCAGCACCCCGTTCGCCCCCGGCAAGCAGGATCAGGGCCGCCTGAACGATTTCATCATCAAAGATCGGGGCGCCTCGCCATTCCACCTGCGTTCCGACAAGCATCGGGTCCAGCGGAAGGTCGGCCTTTTCAGACGCCAGCAAACCATAAAAGCTGGTCTGATAGGCAGCACCTGCACGATAGGCTTCAACCGCGAGGTCGGCATTGCCCATCACGTCATATGTGCGGCCAATCCAGTAATTCATGCGCCCCCGCGATATCGGACCACGGGATGCGCGGAGCCCGTTCTGAAAATGGCCCAGCGCCTGCGCGGGATCGCCTAGGTAGATCAGTGAAATATAGCCCGACAGCCATTCCAGATCAGCATAGGATGTCCCCTCGGTCAGGAAATGGCGTGACGCAAGGGCATAGGCCTGCTCGGCCCGGCCTTCACGCATTTCCCACCGTGCCAGCACGCGACGCCAACCCGACCAGCGGAAAGGGTCCCCCATGGCGGCGGGACTGGCTGAGCGTTCCAGCAACATCCCGACCGCATCTTCCCGCTCGCCGCGCCCTGCCAGCCAGGCATATCTGTTGTACGCAAGGCCCGGGTCCTGCCGCAGGTTGGAAGGCACAGCATTCACCAGCGCGGGCAAATCCGCAGCCCGCGTAATATAGCCAAGCCGGGCTGCGGCAAGCGCGCGTTGCGCGGGCGCCAGCAGCGGCAGCATCCGTTCGGCGTCCTCTGCGCGGGACCGCCAGAGCAGCGCATCAACGCGGGCGGCGTGAAAAGCTCTCAGCTCTTCGCCGAACACCGCCACCATGGCCTCTTGTCCTTCTTCGGTCAGGCGGCGCTGAACCCAGGTATCGCCCAGAACCGTGCGCGCGCGCTCTGGCTGACCCAGCGCGAAATAGGCCTGTGCCAGCTGAACTGCCCCGACGCCGGTTTGTGGCGTATTCCCTGCAAACAAGGCGATGCGCTCTTGCGGCGTGACGGTATCGTCAATGAGCTGCTCTGCCTCTGCGCGCAAAAGGCGCAAACCGGGCCAATCGCTGCGCCGGTTCAGGAAATCCTGATAGTCGGCAAACTCCGCTTCGCCTGCGCGCAGCCGCAACCACATGACGGCATCCGCAGTGACCGGACCGACATCCCGCGCAATCTGGCTGGCGACATCCCAATCGCTTTGGCCCGCATCAATGGCGGCAATGCTTTTGGGATCGACCGATTGGGCCGCAACGGGCAGCGCTGCGGCAAAAGGCAAGATCAGGATCAAAAGTCTGCTCAGGCTCACTGCACGCCCCTTTTAAGGATTGAAACTAACCCTCTGGGCCACAATGACAACTCACAAACGCGCCAATCGCAAGAAAGCAGGCAAGGACTTGCGCGCGGGAGCGTGCAAAACGAAGGGCTTGTAGGATTTGCCGTCTGCGCCTAGTGTCCGCGCGATTTTACCCACGGCCAATCATGGTCAATGACAAGAAGGATGCGTGCCATGTTCAAGGGATCACTCCCCGCCCTCGTCACGCCGTTTTTAAGCGGCCAGGTTGACGTGGACGCGCTGAAAAAACTTGTGAACTGGCATGTGGACCAGGGGTCCCACGGGCTGGTCCCTGTGGGCACAACAGGCGAGAGCCCCACGCTGAGCCACGCCGAACATGATCTGGTGGTCAAAACGGTGGTTGATGAGGCCGCCGGACGTATCCCTGTGATCGCCGGTGCAGGCTCAAACAACACGGCAGAAACCGTGCGCCTTGTGCAGGCAGCAAAGAAAGCGGGCGCGGACGCCGCCCTTGTCGTGACGCCCTATTACAACAAGCCAACACAACGCGGGCTGATCGCGCATTTTTTGGCCGCTGCTGACTGCGGCTTGCCGATCATCATTTACAACATTCCACCGCGATCGGTGATCGACATGACACCCGATACCATGGCGGAACTCGCCAGGCACGAGATGATTATCGGCGTGAAGGATGCCACCGCTGATCTGTCCCGCGTCCCGGCACAACGGATGCGGTGCGGGCCAGACTTCATCCAGCTTTCCGGCGAAGACGCTACAGCCCTGGGGTATAATGCGCACGGCGGGCAGGGTTGCATTTCAGTCACCGCAAACATCGCGCCCGGACTGATCGCTGCATTTCAGGAAAGCGCTCTGGCAGGCGACTATGCCAAGGCGCTGACCCAGCTTGATCGCCTGATGCCGCTGCATGAGGCCGTGTTCACCGAACCGGGCCTGGTTGGCGCCAAATACGGCATGTCGTTGCTGGGGCTTTGCAGTGAAGAGGTCCGGTCACCGCTGACCGGGTTGACGGATGCAACCAAGGAAAAGATTCGCACAGCGATGGTCCACGCGGGACTGCTGAACTAGCGCAAGGTGGGCCTCGCCCCACCTTGCCGTCCAGCCCTAACGGGTACTGGCTGGTGACAGCGGCCTGAACCACGCATTGTTCAGCCGCCACAATCCAAAAGCCAGTGGGATCGCGGCCAAACCGCCGATGACATAGGCCAGTGGTTCGTCATAGAAGCTTTCGAACATCTGCGTGTAGGCATGGATGCCTGCAAAGGTCAGGGCCGCATTGAACATCCCCCGCCGGTTGGACATTGCGGACCAGACGATCAGCCCGGCCAGAAGCAGCGCCCAGACGATGGAATAGACCCCTTCACTGATTGTCAGCGCACGCGCCCGGAACGCTTCGCCCGCGGCGCGGTAGGCGTCCCAGTCGCCATCAAAATCGCCAAAAGCCGGGCCCCAGAGGCTCTCGCCCACCACATCACCCCAGATGCTGCCCACCAGAAAACTCAGGTTGGCGACGATGAGCGCCATGATCATCAACACACCTGCCTGACGGGCCAGAGCCGGACCACCGCGCCGCGCCAGCCACAAGCAGGCCCCGATCAGCAAACTCATTTGCAGGATCGTCAGCGTCGATTCAGATGAATAGAAAACGTAGGCGGCGGTATAGTAGGACGTTCCCGTGTCGATCATCTGGGCGAAGGGGACGATTGCCAGTGCGGTGATGATGCGCAAATCCAGCGTCACACCCAAGCCCACAATCGCAGCAAAGGCATAAAAATGGACGAAGGGCATGGGCCAGCCGGACAGGCCAAATTCATACGCGGCCTCATAAACACCGGTCAAATGCAGCACCACAGCCATCACCAAGACCGCGCCATAGGCAAACCGTAACTGGTCATAGCCCGCTTTGAAACGCCAATAGAACAGCCCGGCAAGAACAGCTCCGATCAGGGCCATGAGAAGCCCCGCGATATCCGGGGCCTTTTCGGCCAGCTCAAAGCTCGTGCCGGAGATCAGCATGCCTGCACCGATCAGCGCACTGGCGTTGCCGAACATCCGATAGAGTTCCGCCCCGTAGCGCAGGATCAGCAGACCCGCCGCCAAAAACAGGCCACCACTGACCGCCACGCTTGGCGCGCTGGCCAGAAAGAAGACCAGACCAAGCGTCGCCGCCAATATCCCCGCAATCAGCAACGTATTCACGCAAAGCGCAATCATCGCCGCGCGGGCGCGGGTTTGGATTTCATCTGCCTGGGTCGAATTGATGACCCCATCAGCAACAAGTCTGTCCGTATGTGCGACGTAATACATGTGGCCTCCTGACCTTGGTTTCAGCAGGGATATTCCATTTTTGAACGATGTTCAAGGATTAATTTACGGGGGTTTGCCAGCCTTTTGCAAAGGCCACCTCCGCGCAGCCGCCAAACAGCGCCGCGCGCTCAAGCTCTTTGTGCAACGCCGCAGCACGACCCGCTCCCATCCGGACGCCTTGTTCCGGCCAGAAGGCGCGGACAGCTAGAACACCCTCTTCCCGTTTCATATCAATCCGGCCGATCATTTGGTCGCCCTCCATCACCGGGAAGACGTAATAGCCATACCGCCGCTTGGCGGCAGGCACGAAAATCTCGATCCGGTAGGAGAACCCCAAAAGCCGCTCCGCCCTCTTGCGATCCCGCAGGGCCGGGTCAAATGGCGACAGGATACGTATCCGTGAAGCAGGCTCAGCGACGGGCCTGTCCATCAGGTCCGGCCACGCAAAGGAACGGCGCAACTTGCCATCCACGCCCTCAACATCCACCTCGATAATCCGTCCATCGGCAAGGGCTGCGGCACACCATGCCTTTGCCTCAGCCGGCGTTACGTGATCCCAAAACGCCGCCAGCTCCCCGCTGGTCGCAAAGCCCAACCGGTCAAGCGCCCCCGTGCAACACCAATCAATGGTTTCTTCAGGGTGATGGCGGCGGTTCAGATGCTCTGCCGGTATGACCCGCTCGGTCAGGTCATAAACCTTCGTGAATCCCTGGCGGCGCACCACAGACACCTGACCAGAGCGCCAAAGATATTCCAGGGCCGTCTTGGATGGATGCCAATCCCACCAACCCCCGGACCCTCGGCTCTCGTCTTTTCCGACCTGACCGGAGGTGCAGCACCCCTGATCCGAAATGCGGCGCAGCACGTCGTCAATCTTTGCGGTAAAATCACCCCTGCGCCATTCCTTCCACCGCTGTTCCATCCGCACGGCATCGCGCGCAAAACGCAACCGCCAATGGGAAAAGCTTTCCATCGGAATGATCGCGGCATCGTGGGTCCAATGCTCAAACACTTGCCGGTCACGGTGCAAGAGATGCGGCAAGGCCCTGGGGCGGTATTGCTGACGACGGGACCACAGGATCAGGTCATGGGCGCGGGCGAATGTATTGACGCTGTCAACCTGCACAAAGCCCAGATCGTCAATCACAGCTTTCAGGTCGGCGCCTTTGCCCGGACCGGAAGGGCGGTCATGCAACCCATGCCGCTCAAGAAACACGCGGCGCGCGGCCCTGTTGCGCAGAACCGGAACGGTCAACTGTCTGCCTTCGTCATCTGAAGTTGCTGCAATCGGACCTGACGCAAAGCCTCGACCAGCAGCGCGGTCACCAGCCCGATATTCAAAAGCCCGTTGGCCGCCGCCATTCCGCCCAGCAGCCGCCATTCCATTGGCAGGAGGACATCACCAAACCCCAGTGTGGTAAAGGCCACGAGCGAGAAATAGACAGACAGCTCCAGCGTATCAAAGACCCCAAGCGCCATCATCGTCAGCGCCCAGGCCCAGACCCCTGCGGTCATTTGCGCCATGATCCAGACCGCCGCGATGCAAAGCACAAGGATCAGCTTGGGTCGGTGCGGCGCCTGTGCCAGCCAGGGCCGGTATTTCAACAGCCAGGTTTCCATCAGCCAGAAACTGGCCCCCGCAACCAGGATCGAGAACAGCATAAGCATGGTTCCAAGCGCGATCTGGACAAGCATCTGTCGTATCCCCATGAAAATAGCTGACCCGGCACATCTTGTGCGCGTGATCCGCATCCCTTATCTGATCCCGATTATGGCGAAGAAACCTGAAAACAAAAACTACAAAGTCATCGCCGAAAATCGGCGGGCCCGGTATGACTATGCCATCGAGGATGACCTGGAGGTCGGCATCATCCTGACCGGATCAGAGGTAAAGTCCCTGCGCACCGGCCAGTCGAACATTGCCGACAGCTATGCCAGCGTGGACGACGGCGAATTGTGGCTGACCAACGCCTATATTGCCCCCTATGACCGCGCCATGTTCACCCATGAGGAACGGCGCAAACGCAAACTTCTGGTCAACAGGCGCGAATTGGCGCGGCTGTGGAATGCGACCAAGCGCGAAGGCATGACGCTGGTGCCTCTGGTGATGTATTTCAACGACCGCGGGCTTGTGAAACTCAAGATTGCCACGGCCAAGGGCAAAAAGAACCACGACAAGCGCGAAACAGAAGCCAAGCGTGATTGGGGGCGGCAAAAGCAGCGCCTCTTGCGTCACGGGGATTAGGCGGCCGGAATTCCCCTGGCCGAACCGACCCTTTTGCAGAAACATTCCGTTATAGGCCCCCAATCATGTTACTGTGATCTGGGGTCATGCAGGTGCGCGGCACTGGGTCTGCTGCGGGTCATGCGAATTTGGGCCCGAAATGGAGGAAAGATTTTATGGAACAATTGATTATCCAGCTCGTCTCGGGCGCGATCGGCGGCAATGTCGCAGGTGGTCTGATGAAGAACTTGTCGTTGGGGACGCTTGGCAATTCTGTCGCCGGTATTGTTGGTGGCGGACTGGGCGGGCAGATTTTGACTGGCGTTCTTGGCGTGGGTGCCGGTGCGGGCGGTTTGGATATCGGCAGCATCATCACACAGGTCGCCGGTGGCGGCGTCGGCGGCGGCATTGCGTTGGCCGTGGTCGGAATAGTCAAGAATATGATGGCCAAATAGGGTCAATCGCGGGATGCAGAAGCGCCGGCAACCGCGTTTTGTGCATCCCATCAAGGCTTGTCATGTGTGGCGCTGCAAGATACCCAGTGAGGCATATTTTACAGGTGCGCGTGATGAACTCTCCCTTGGCAGACGATCCCAAAACCCTGGTCAGCACCGACTGGCTTGCCGCGCATATCAAGGATCCTGATCTGCGGATCTTTGATGCCTCGTGGTATCTGCCTGACAGCACTCGCGACGCCAGGGCCGAGTATGGGGCAGGCCATATCCCCGGCGCGCGTTTCTTCGACATTGACGACATCAGCGATGGCCGGTCCGAGTTGCCCCATATGGCGCCGCCAGTGGAAAAATTCATGTCGCGTATGCGCGCGATGGGCGTGGGCGATGGGCATCAGGTTGTGGTGTATGATGGCACCGGCCTGTTCTCGGCGGCGCGGGTCTGGTGGCTGTTTCGCCTGATGGGGCAAACGAAGATCGCGGTGCTGGACGGCGGATTGCCCAAATGGGTAGCTGATGGGCATCCGGTGACAACTAGCGCACCAACCATCCGCGACCGCCACATGACCGTGAAATGGCGACCCGATCGCGTGCGCGATGTGACCGAAGTCGCGCGCGCCGCCAAGCTGGGCGATCACAGCATCATCGATGCCCGTGCGCCCGGCCGTTTCAGGGGTGAACAGGCTGAGCCACGTGAGGGGATGCGCTCTGGCCATATCCCCGGATCCCAGAACGTCTTTTATCGCGACTTGCTGAACGCTGACGGCACCATGAAGCCCCCGACTGCCCTGCGCACCGTCTTTCTGGACGCTGGCGTCGATCTGGGCAAACCCGCGATCACGACTTGCGGGTCAGGTGTCACCGCCGCGATCCTGTCTCTTGCCCTTGAACGGATCGGAAAAACCGATCATGCGCTTTATGACGGCTCATGGTCCGAATGGGGCATGTACGCCGACCTACCCATTGCCACCGGAGCCTGAGAGATGCTGGAAAACCTGACTGCCCAACCCGCCGACAAGATCCTTGCCCTCGTGGCCAAGTTCAAGGCCGACCCGCGCGCCGACAAGGTCGATCTTGGCGTCGGCGTCTACAAGGACGCGACAGGAAACACGCCTGTGATGCGTGCCGTGAAAGAGGCGGAACGGCGCATCCTGGCCGACCAATCCACCAAAGCCTACACCGGGCTTGCGGGTGATCCTGCCTTCGGCGCCGCGATGAAGGACCTCGTGCTTGGCGACAGTGTGCCGAACGAACGTGTCGCCGCGGTGGCGACCCCCGGTGGCACCGGCGCCATCCGTCAGGCGCTGGAACTGATCCGCATTGCGGCCCCCAAAGCCACTGTGTGGCTGTCCAACCCGACATGGCCGAACCACCCCTCGATCATCAAGTACCTTGGCATGAAGATGGCGGACTATCGCTATTTCGACAATGAAACGCGCGGTGTTGATTTTGAAGGCATGATCGCGGATTTGCAGAATGTCGCCCCGGGCGATGTGGTCCTGCTGCATGGTTGCTGCCATAACCCGACCGGCGCAAACCTGACGTATGGCCAGATGGCGCAGGTCATCGGCCTGATGCAAAACAAAGGCGCCGTCCCGTTTGTGGACATCGCCTACCAGGGTTTTGGCGACGGTCTTGCCGACGATGCGAAGGCGACCCGCCAGATAGCCAGCAGCTTTGAGAACTGCCTGATCGCGGCGAGCTGCTCAAAGAACTTTGGCATCTACCGCGAACGGACTGGTATTTTGATGGCCGTGACCAGAGATGCTGACCAGCAGGCGCTTACCCAACAGAACCTTGCTTTCCTCAACCGCCAGAACTATTCCTTCCCGCCCGATCACGGCGCGCGCGTGGTCACGACCATCCTGCAAGACCCTGAACTGAGAGCCGATTGGGAAGCCGAGCTGGAGGAAACCCGCAACGGGATGCTGGCGCTGCGTCAACATCTCGCTGATGAACTCAAGCGGCTGACCAACAGTGACCGGTTTGATTTCCTTGCCGATCATCGCGGTATGTTCAGCCGCCTGGGAACCACGCCGGAGATGGTAGAGAAACTGCGCGCCGATCATGGGATATACATGGTGGGCGACAGTCGGATGAATATCGCCGGTCTCAATGCCCATACGGTACCCGTTCTGGCAAAGGCCATCGTCGACGCGGGCGTATAGCAACCAGGCGAAGGAAATTCCCGAATTTCCTTCTCAGCGCCAAAAATTTTCGCGAAAATTTTGCGTCGCAGCATTTCCTTGCTGCGGGTGCAAATTCGTCTTGTGACAGGTAGCGCAATAATATACCGATTGGCGCAACCGCAACGCAATTAAAATACGCTGAGGATCGCCGATGTCATTCCGCCTGCAACCCACGCCCCCTGCTCGCCCGAACCGTTGCCAGTTGTTCGGTCCCGGTTCAAACACCAAGCTGTTTGAAAAGATGGCGGTGAGTGCGGCAGACGTCATCAACCTTGATCTTGAGGACAGCGTGTCACCGTCGGACAAAGACACCGCACGCGCCAATGTCATTGCGGCCATCAATGATGTGGACTGGAACACCAAATATCTTTCCGTGCGGATCAATGGCCTTGATACGCCCTATTGGTACAAGGATGTTGTCGATGTGCTGGAACAGGCCGGTGACAGGCTTGACCAGATCATGATCCCGAAGGTGGGATGTGCGGCGGATGTCTATGCGGTTGATGCGCTGGTCACAGCGATCGAGACGGCCAAAGGCCGCACCAAGCCGATCAGCTTCGAGGTGATCATCGAATCCGCGGCCGGTATTGCGCATGTCGAAGAAATCGCTGCCAGTTCGCCGCGCATGGCCGCGATGAGCCTGGGTGCGGCGGATTTTGCCGCCTCGATGGGGATGCAGACCACCGGCATTGGCGGGACGCAGGAAAACTATTACATGCTGCACGGCGACACGCGGCATTATTCCGATCCGTGGCACTGGGCGCAGACAGCTATTGTTGCGGCCTGCCGCACGCATGGTGTCTTGCCCGTGGATGGCCCCTTTGGCGATTTCAGCGATGATGAAGGCTATCGCGCGCAGGCGAAACGTTCGGCCACCCTGGGGATGGTTGGAAAATGGGCGATCCACCCCAGGCAGATCGCCCTGGCCAATGAGGTATTCACCCCATCCCAGGAAGCCGTCGCCGAGGCCCGTGAAATCCTGGCGGCCATGGAGGATGCCAAGGCACGCGGCGAAGGGGCGACCGTCTATAAAGGGCGCCTTGTTGATATCGCATCAATCAAGCAGGCCGAAGTGATCGTGCGCCAATCCGAAATGATCGCGGGCTGAGGCTAGTGGCCCGCAAGCGTTAGCAGACCTGCCTCATAGGCCGTCCGGCAATCAGTGGCGTCGCGCAGGATGTCTTCGGACAAAAGTGGCGTCGTCGTCATGCCTGGCCCGGCAAAGCGCATGTCATCGCATTCGCCATCGTTGGACCATTCACCGCTGTCATTGCCAAAGTTGATGCGCCCTTTGCCGTCAACGCCAACCAGCACAAGTTGGCCAGCCAGATATGCGGTACTGCAATCTGTTGCGTCCCGCAGGACGTCATCCGACAAGAGCGGTGTCGTTGTCATCCCTGGCCCTTCAAAGCGAGGATCATCGCATTCACCGTCGTTCGACCACTGGCCACTGTCATTCCCAAAGTTGACACCTTTGACAATCAGGTCCGGCGAGGCGTTCCCGCGCAGCGTCAGCCGGCCTGCCTGATAGGCCGTGAGGCAATCAGTGGCGTCGCTGAGTATGTCTTCATCAAGAAGCACGGTGTTTGTCATGCCCGGCCCTTCAAACCGCGGATCATCACATTCGCCGTCATTGGACCAGGTGCTGCTGTCATCGCCGAAATCGATGCTTTGCGCGAAAGCAGGCGGAGTGAGCGCCAGCATAAGCGCGGCGATGATGGTCAGGATACGCATGTTTCTTTCCTATGGCTGCGACATTCCGCCTCAGTCTTGCGCGTTTTCCGTCTTGTTGCAAATGGCAATAATGTGGCGGCCCGCGCCGTTGCACTCGACCTACCCTTGCGCCATATATCGATGAACGCATGTAAAAGGCCCACAGCCATGACCCAATACCTCGACTTTGAAAAACCGCTTGCAGAGATTGAAGGCAAAGCCGAAGAATTGCGCGCCATGGCACGCGACAATCCGGAAATGGACATCGCCAAAGAGGCCGCCGCGCTCGACAAGAAGGCCTCTGATCTGCTGACATCGCTTTACGCTGATCTGACGCCCTGGCGCAAATGTCAGGTGGCCCGCCACCCTGAACGTCCGCATTGCAAAGACTATATCGACGCGCTTTTCACCGAATACACCCCCCTTGCCGGCGACCGGAACTTTGCCGATGATCTGTCCGTGATGGGCGGCCTTGCGCGGCTTGACGACATCCCGGTGATGGTCATTGGCCACGAAAAGGGCAACGATACTAAATCCCGGATCGAACGGAATTTCGGCATGGCGCGCCCGGAAGGATACCGAAAGGCGATCCGCCTGATGAACCTGGCCAATCGCTTTGGTCTGCCAGTAATCACGCTGGTGGATACACCGGGCGCCTACCCCGGCAAAGGCGCCGAAGAACGCGGCCAATCCGAGGCGATTGCCCGTTCAACCGAGACCTGCCTTGAACTGAAAGTGCCGCTGATCAGCGTCGTGGTCGGTGAAGGTGGATCGGGCGGCGCGGTGGCTTTCGCATCGGCCAACAGGGTCGCGATGCTGGAGCATTCGGTCTATTCGGTCATCAGCCCCGAGGGCTGCGCATCAATCCTGTGGAAAGATGCCGAAAAGATGCGCGAAGCTGCAGAAGCCCTGCGTTTGACCTCAAAGGACCTGCATGAACTGGGCGTCTGCGACCGGGTCATCCCTGAACCTGAGGGTGGCGCGCACCGGGACCGGGACACCACGATCAAGGCCGTCGGGGAAGCGCTGGTCAGCATGCTGAACGAGCTGCGGGACCTGTCCGGCGACAAGCTGCGGATGGATCGCCGTAACAAATACCTTGCTCTTGGCGCCAAGGGGCTTGCGGCCTGATATTGCCAATTCTGAAGGGGCATTGGCAACTATTTGCGCTGACCGTCGCTGTGTTTGCCCTGTGGCAGACGCCAGCGGTCTTGCCCCTCAAGCTGCTTGTTGTCTTTTTTCACGAGGCATCCCACGCCGTTGCCATCATCGCGACAGGCGGAGAAGTCATTACTCTGTCGGTCTCGTCAGACCAGGGCGGCTTTGTTCTCAGCCGTGGTGGCAATCGGTTCGTGGCGCTGACTGCGGGCTATCTGGGGTCGCTCGTGGTTGGGTTGGGGCTCTTGATCGCGGCAACGCGAACAGCCGCTGACCGCAAGGTGATGGCAATCTGCGGGGCCATGACCCTGTTGATCGCGGGGCTGTATGTCAGGGAAGTGTTTGCCCTGGCCTTTGGCTTTGGCACAGGTGCGGTGATGCTTTTGATGGCGCGCTATCTGGGCCATCACGCCAATGATCTGGGGCTGCGCGTGATCGGCCTGGCCAGTCTCATCTATGTGCCTTACGACATCTTCAGCGACACCATCGCGCGGTCCGACCTGCGGTCAGACGCGCGCATGTTGGCCGAAGAGTTTGGCGGCACAACTGTCATGTGGGGCGGCATTTGGCTGGTCATCAGCCTTGCGATGATTGGCTGGTGCCTGCGGTACGGGCTGGGTCGCAGCAGCAACCCAAGATAGGGTATCGGCTACCACATCGTCTTTTTGGCACGGGCCGCCCAACCGGCGTCGTATTCGGTGCCATCAAAACCCGCCTCCTGCTCTGCCAGCAAGTCTCCGACCGTGGGCAGATCGGCGCTCTCATCGTCAGAGGCCCATGTCCGCGCCCGCATCAATGCGCGCGCGCATTGGCTGTAGACCTCTGCTATGGCGATCACGACAACGCTGCGGGGCTGGCGACCCTTTTGCTCAAACCGGGCCAGCAGGTCCGGGTCCAGCGATACAACGGCCGTCCCGTTGACGCGGATGACATTGTTGGACCCTGCAACGAAGAACATCAGGCTGATCCGCCCATCGGCGACGATGTTGCGCAGGGTATCCATCCGGTTGTTGCCGCGCCAGTCAGGCAAGAGAAGCGTTTCGTCGTCGCCTTCCTGCACGACCGGGCCATCATCCCCGCGCGGGCTGCCATCGGTTCCTTCAGGTCCGACAGTCGAGACGACACAGAGGCGCGACGCCATGATCCATTTGCGATAGAGCGGGGTCAGCTTTGGCGCGACCTTGATCAGCGATGCCTTGCCCGGCGCACCATAATGCGCCGCAAGCGCCGCCACATCCGAGATGACGTGATCAGCCTTCAAACCCGGCCTCTTCATTCAGCCTGTCGGATGCCGTTTCAATATCATGCTCCAGCTGCTTCATGAATGCATCGACCTTCATGCCCGGCTCGATCCGTGGCAGGAATTCAAAAACAACCGTGCCGGGTTTGCGCATCACCCCGCGCTTGGGCCAGAACACGCCAACATTTGTGGCCACCGGAACGACCGGCTGATCCAACTCGCGATAAAGCGCACCGGTGCCGATCTTGTAGGGGGCTTTGACGCCGGGAGCGATCCGCGTGCCTTGGGGATAGATGATCAACTGGCCCGCGCGTGCGCGTCCCGATTTGACATCCGCGACCATTTTCTTGATCGCCTGACCGCGTTTGCCGCGATCCACCGGGATACATCCGATGCGCAAAGCAAACTGGCCCACGATCGGGGCGTATTTCAGGATCGACTTGAAAATGAACTTGCCGCGCGGCACCGCACCGTAAATGACCAGCACATCAAAAAACGACTGATGCTTTGCCGCAACCATGACTGCGTCGGTCGGAGGCGCGCCCCGGGTTTCGGTTTTCAGGCCAATCATCCATCCGGCGCTCCACCTGATATAACGGCAATAGGCATGGCAGGCCGCCACGGCCCCATCGGTCGATCTAATCGCCGCGGGCAGATAGATGACCCCGACGACCAGCAGCGCAACATACATCTGCGCATTGAAAATCAGGGACCGGATCCATTGCAGTGCTGTGCTCATGTCTGCTCTCTCAGCCTGCGAAACGCCGCTGAACGGGTCGCAAAGAAGGCAACACTCGCAGCCAGAAACGGGATCATCAAGGGCCA